>Ga0255347_1000286_pt1 | contig 97202 bp, 90 predicted proteins | sample wastewater_treat_2_FD_192479 | JGI IMG/M metagenome (GOLD analysis project Ga0255347, IMG submission 192479) | Wastewater microbial communities from Lulu Island WWTP, Vancouver, Canada - plant24 | ecosystem: Engineered > WWTP > Wastewater > Unclassified | place: Canada: Vancouver, British... | reverse complement strand
GCCATCTGACACATTGACGGTACCTTCTGAATTACAAATGCCTCTGTAAGCGCTCGAGACATTGCCGCCTGTCATGGAGAAGGTTTTATTTTTGTTGTTTTGGATTGGGCATTCGTAGCCAGAAACGGCGCCAGAGTTTAGATATAGAGTGCCGTTATTTGTTACGGTCCTGACACTAGCACTGGTGTTGTTGAGCTTGCCGTTCTGGTTGGCGCTACCGTCCTTAATGGTAAGAGTGCCTGAATTCAAGATTGACTGGGTGTAGGTGATTGAATGGCCGTTAAGGTCGAGCGTGAGATTCTTCTGGTTGGCGTCAATGACTGCCTGGGTAGTCTTATCGGCAATGACCGTGATAGTTTCGCCGTCGTTGGCTAGAGAGAAGGCTTTGGATAGGGAATTGAGCGTGGTGCCGTCCTCGAGCTGGAGGTAATCGTCGTCTTCTTCGAGCCAACAATCTTGTTCGACTGGATCTTGAAGGTCGGTAACTACGAGGTAGGTTCCGTCTGGGATTGCACGAATATAGACCGGGTCGTTAATATAGGTTGTTCCGCCCTTTAGAATGCCATCGTAGAAGACAATATAGCCATTAGAGATAGCGTAGGTTCCACCTTGAATAACTGGCTTTGCGGCGACGCCGTCTTGACCGTTGTAGATAGTGTCGTCGTTTGTGCCAATGGTGACATTTGCCGTGTAAGTATTTTGGAGGCCTAGAATACCGTAACTGCTACCATAGGCATAGCCATCAGTAATCTTAATTGTATTGGCGCTGAGGCCGACGCCAATCTTGTTTGTATTGTCCGCGATTGCAGAAATGCTACCGCCAGTCATATTGATGGTTGAGCCGTAGCGATAGAGTGCGCTAATACCATAAGCGTTATTTGAGACGCTATGTGAGGTCATAGTGCCACCGCTAATATTGAATGTGCATTCGCCAGAGCTGCTAATGTAGGATTCGCCGCCGTTCGCCTCTGCAATAATGGAACCTTGTTTGATATTGGTGGTTGAGGTACCTCTATAAATAGCGACGGCCCCGCCGGTATTTGTATTAATAGCTTTAATTATGACGTCTGAGCCATCAATAGTGGTTGATCCGCCGCTGCCGGCAAGCGCAGCTGTTGTGCCTCTAGTAGAAGAGGTTGCAGTGACGGTGCCGCCAGTGATATTGAGGCTGTAATAATAGCCGTTAATAGCATAGAGTGTGGTCGAATCAGTCGCGGTGTTGGTTGCGCTAATGTTGCCTCCGCTGATATTTACAGTGCCGTAGTTTGAATAGATGGCATTGTTGTTGGAGTCGCGTGATGTAGTGATGGTGCCATCTGACACATTGACGGTACCTTCTGAATTACAAATGCCTCTGTAAGCGCTCGAGACATTGCCGCCTGTCATGGAGAAGGTTTTATTTTTGTTGTTTTGAATTGCGCATTGGGTGCCAATGACATTGCCAGAAACAAGCGTAAAGTCCGCAGAGTCGTTATTGATGGCAGGGGAAGTGCTTTCTGATTTAATATAGGAGTCGTTGTCCATTCTGACGATTGCGCTTGGCTCGGTAACATACAGTACGACGCCCTTGTCTGACGAGATGGTTGAGTTAGTGGCTTCAAGCGTGCCGTTATTCTTGATTAGAGTATTAGCAGTAAGCGCGGAAACTTTTACGTTCTCAAGATTGAGAGTGCTGTTGTTAATAATAGTCTTCGAAGAGGTGAGGAGGCCGGCTTCGTCGCCAGTTTTGCTGTCTTTGATCGTGGTTTTCTTGTCGATGGTAACGTCGTCACCGAGATTGACTTCGTAGCCGGCAATGTCGAATACGATTTCTTCGCTGTCTTCAGGAACGGTAATTGCGTATGATGCGTCAAAATCACGAACGGCGTAAATTTGGTAGCCGGTTAGAGAGGAAGTATTGATGTTGTCCTGGAGGTTGTAGTAGTAAATATCGCCATGGACGGAAGTCTTCGAAACTGCCTTGTCCGCATTTGAGAGCTCAACGTGTTGGCAATCCTTGGTGTTGTTATGGGTAACGAATGGGAAGTAATAAACAATTACGCCGTCAAAAGTATTGCGATACCATGGTGAGCCGTCATAGCCGCCAACGAGACCAAGTACGCCTTCGATGAAGCCGTCGTAGAAGTAGAATTTATTGTTTTGCTGTAGGCCAACCTCGGTGCCGATAATGCGGATATTTTGATTATCGATTAGAGGCGCCTTGTTATTTGTGTCGTCCTCTTCATAATCGTCTTTGCCCATGGTGAGTATGCCATTGTTTATAACGGCAGCGCCGTTCGGGTTAGCTTCATTGACAATAGGGGAATCGTAATTGTTGATTTCGCCATTGATGAGGGTTAGTTTGCCAGAAGCAGTGTTGGTGAGGTAGCCAGTGATTACGTGGTTATTGAGGTCAAGCGTGACTTGCTTCTCGTTCGTGACGACTTCTTCTGTGTTGACGAGAAGGGTGATAATGTCGTCCGTGATATTGTCTGGGTTGGCGGCTGCGTGGGCGGCCATGATAGATGGGAAGACTTCTTGTGTGCGCTCGATGCGAGCAACAATCTTGAACCAGTTTGCAATGAAGGTAACATCATCCATGACGTTAATCTTGTTCTGAGTGTATTTGTTGTCGTCGCGCACTTCGTTGCCGAGATACCAGTCTTCGAATGCGTAGCCGTCGTCGCGGGTTGCTTCGAGGAAGGTATAATCTGTGCCTTGGCGAACTTGGTATTGTTTAGGTTCGGTCGAGTTGTCGTAGGTGCCGCCGTTGGGAATAATTGTGACGGTGTGGAAGATAGTGCTTTGCCAGAATGCGACAAAATCGGTGTCCTCGTAGATTTCTACTGTTGTGGTATCGGCTGGGATTTCTTCGTCGTTTTGGGTCCAGTTGGTTATTTCATTGTCCGTCCAGGTTGTGCCGGACAAATCGACAGAGTCGCCATATTTGACGCGACCAGTCCAGATTTCGGTAGAGTTGCGATATTTGCCGCCGTTTGGATCGACAGAAACATCAAAGTAGATATCCTCCCAATTAGCAACAAGGGTGGTGTTTTCGTTGATGTTTATTGAATCTCCTTGATGGGTTCCAGTTTCGTTCTTGGTCCAGTTCACAAAATTGTGGCCAGTGTAGCTCGGCGTGAGAAGGTCGACCTTAGTGCCGGCGCGGTAAGTTTCCGTAAAGGCTTCGGTCTTGTCGTCATAAGTGCCGCCGTTCGGGTCGATGGTGAGGGTATAGAAAATCTCCTCCCAGTTGGCAGTAAAATTGGAGTCTTTAGTAATGGTGAAGCAGTTTTGAGAATCGAGTTCGATATCGTTGGAGGTCCAGCCAGTGAAGCTATAAGTAGCGCGAGTTGGAGAATCGAGGCAGACCTGGGTGTTGGCGCGGCGGGACTGAGTGAATGTTCCTGTGTGGGTACTATAAGTGCCACCATTTGGATTGATTGTTAGGTTATAGAAAACCTCATCCCAGCTTGCGGTGAAGGTGGTGTTTTGGTCGATATAGAAACAGCTGCTGCCGTCGAGGCGGGCCTCGTCTGATACCCAGCCAGTGAAATTATAAGTTTCGCGAGTTGGCGCGTTAAGGCAGACTTTTTCGCCAGCGCGGATGGTTCGATCGTAGCTGGAATTGTGACCGTCGTGCGTGCCGCCGTTTGGATTAATAGTCAAGGTATAGTAGATTTCCTCCCAGTTAGCAGTGAAGGTGTAGTCTTGGTCCATTGTGATTGAGCCGGAGAAAGTAGTGCTAGGTTCAATGGACCAACCGGTAAAGTCATAAGTGCTGCGTTCTGGGTTTACAATTTCTACAGTTTCGCCTTCGCGATAGGTGAAGGTCGAAATTTCGGAAACGCCCTTGTAGCTGCCGCCGTTCGGATCAATGGTGAGTGTAAAGTGGTTTTCGTCCCAGATAGCGCGAATGAGAGTGTCGCTATGAATTTCAATATTGTTATTACTATCAAGCTCGCCTGGGTTTACCTCCCATCTTTGGAAAGTGTAGGTACTGCGAGTCGCGCTATTCACATGGAAGGTATCGCCTTCGCGCACGGAAGTGATGGTTGGAGTCTCGCGGCCGTCATAAATACCACCATCAGGATCAACGGTCACGGTATAAGTGTTGATAAAACGAATTTTGCCTAATATCTCGAATTCTTCAGAGCTCTTTGCGTTGGAATCTTGCGAAAACGCAAAAATGCCCAGGGTAGGGATGGCTAGTGCAAGCACGAAGATTCTTCGTTTACTGGTCTTTGCGAAAATTAGAACGGCTGCAAGTCCAGTAATAGCAATGATGGCTATGATTGGAATGATTTTTGTGGCCGCAGTGTCTGGGTTGTCGGAAGGTTTGTCTATTTCTGTATAGGCGATATGTAGGCGATAATTATCAGCAACCGTTTGTGTGTTGTTACTGTTTGTACTTACGGTCAGAATAATGGCGCGATCTTCGCCGGCCTGTAGAGTTTCGCCGCTTTCAATTCCAGAGAAGGAGTAGCTTAGGAAATCATAGCTTGCGTCGTCGAGCGTTACGTTATCAATCGAGATGTCTTTGTCGGAATCGTTTGTGATTGTGGCTTGATATTGAAGCTCCTGATTTTTAGACAAAAATGTCGCATCAAAATCATAGCCTTCCTCAGGATCGTTTATTTCGATCGAGTCGGAAGGGGCAGAAATTTGCTCAAGCGAAGTTGTGCTTAGTGCGCTAACTGAAGTGGCGCACAAAAAAGCAACCAATACGCTTGCTAATAAAAATTTAGTCCTCTTTAACACTCTTTGTTCCCCAAATAAATAGTTACTATTTTATTATAGACGTAAGCGTTTTGGATTGCAATTTGGGCTTAAGACTCAAAAAACTAGTTTAATAATTAGCTACAAGTTTGCCGTCCTTGATGACGAGCGTGAGCGTAAAATCTTTTTGATATTCTGAGTTCTCGGCAGTAATGAGTTTTTTGATGGCATTTGCGTTACCTTTGCCGGCAAAGTAGTCGCCGCAGCCGTCTGTGTCTTTTTGCGCGAGGGCAGCTTCGGTAAAAACTGCGTATGGCTCGTTGGCAATGTATTTTGAGTAGGTTACCGTAATGGCATTCTTTTTGATGGAAGCTTCTTTCTGGAGATAGGCAGTCACCGGCGTCTGGATGAGCTCCTTTTTGCTTTTTTCTCTTAGCTCGAGCACATAACGGCTTTTATCTGAATAAAAAGTGATGCCTTGGTTGGTTAGGAATGGGGAAGCATTGAGCTGATTGAAGCTGTTGAAATCGATTTCGGTTTCGAAATAATCTTTGATGATCTGATTTACCTCGTCATTTGTGAGCTCGGTTTGATCGTTTTCGCCATAAGCATATTGGACCGCGAAGGCAATCAGGGCCTCCTCCCTGGTTGGATTGTAGGCGGTATTCTCGTCGACGTCGATTGCTTCGATATACAGCAATACTTTGCTGTTGAAATTATTAAGTGCGACCTGCTCGGCTTCGGATAGTTTTTTCTTGCCAAATATTAGAGATAGAGACAAGAAACTAATGGCGGCGATAGCTAAGAAAGCAATAATAATTAAGATAACTTTTTTATGCTCCTCAAAAAACGCTCGCACCTTTTTTATCATAGTTATCAGTATAATGATGCGGGCGTTTGTGCGCAAATCTAGTGAATCAGCATTGAGTCGCCGTAACTGAGGAGTTGATAGCCGGATTCAATGGCATGTTCGTAGGCAGGTTTGAGATGATTCCAGCCAGCAAAAGCGGATGCAAGCATAAGTACGGTGGATTTTGGCGCATGGAAGTTCGTGAGCAGTGCGTCGACGATTTGGAATTCGAAACCAGGATAAATAAAGATATCGTCTTCGCCTTCGGTTTTGCCGGTTTTAGCGTAATATTCAAGGGTGCGCGTAACGGTAGTGCCGACGGCGACAACCTTGTGACCAGATTCCTTGGCTTTCTTGATTGCTTCGAGAGTGTTTTCTGGGATATGGAACCATTCGGAGTGCATATGATGTTCTTCGACTTTGTCGCTGCGGATTGGCAAGAAAGTGCCGAGGCCGACATGGAGAGTGAGGTAGTGGACATTGATGCCTTTGGCCTTGAGCTTGTCGAGCAAATCTTCGGTCATATTAAGGCTAGCGGTTGGCGCTGCAGCTGAGCCGAGCTTTTTGGCCCAAACGGTCTGATAGCGCTTGATGTCTTCTGGATCGGCGTCGCGGTGAAGATATGGAGGAAGTGGAACGGAGCCGTGCGCTTCGACGATTTCTGCGAGTGGACGAGAAGAGCTAACTGTAGCGGTGCCGTTGCCGAGAATTTCGGAAATAGTCACCGTGTCTTCGGTTGGTTCGCCGTCGCGGTCGGTCTTGATAGTCAAAACATCGCCAGCGCGAAGCTTGCCATGATACATGACGGAGTTAAGGTCGGCTTTGTGCTTTTCGAGTACGATGAGCTCGCGCTTGTAGCCGCCAGGGAGCTCGGCAAAAAGTCTCGCGCGCATGACGCGGGTATCGTTCAGAATAATTAGGTCGCCCGGCTCAAGAAAATCAGCCAAATCGGCGTAGTGCGAGTCGACGATATCGCCACTCTTGCGATCGAGAACGAGGAGCTTAGTAGTGCCGCGAACTTTCGGCGGATGCTTAGCGATATTTTCGTCCGGAAGCTCATAATTATAGTCTGAAACTAACATGCATACCATTATAGTCGTATCTGTTAATATTGTCAAAAGCGGTATTTTGTGGCATAATTAACCATGCTTTTACGAGCTTGTAAATAGTGTATTTTAGAATAAAGGAGTGGTAAAAATGTCGAAGATTGCTTTTGTTGATTTTGATGATGCGGACTTTGTGACGCATTCCGGCAAGTTTCATGCCGACGAGGTTATGGCGACTGCGATTCTTTTGGCGATTCGCGAGCTCGTATTGAGTGGCGCAATTAAGTCGGAAGATCTGCCCGAAGTTTTGCGCGGTAAATTTAGTGACGAACCTATTCGCTTGTGTCGCATTTCTGCGGTTTCGTCGAATCCGGGTAAAAAACTGGTTTACGATGTTGGCGGCGGAATGTTTGATCATCATCAGAAGAACCGCAACGGTATGCGCGAAAATGGTATTTTCTATGCTGCAGTTGGTTTGATTTGGCGCGAGTTCGGCAAGTTGCTTTGTGGCGGTTCAGAAGAATTGTTGCAGGCGATTGACGAGCAGCTGATTCAGGCGATTGACTGTGGCGATAATGGGCAATTTCCTGTTATCGAGAACGGCTTGCCGATTTTGAATTTTGACGAGCTGATTGGAAACTTCAATCCTCGCTGGAATGAAGATTTGAGCATGGATTTCCAGAATAAGCGTTTTGCTGAAGCGGTTGAATTTGCTGAAGGCATCTTCGAACGCAGCCTGAGGAAAGAGAAGGCGATTCTGGCGGCGGTTCCAGAAATCGAAGAAGCGCTGGCCAAATCCGAAGACGGCATTATTGTCTTCGATAGATATGTCGCTTGGGAAGAGGCTTTGCTAAAAATGTCCGCAAAGAACGAGAAAGCCAAGAACATACTGCTTGCCGTTTTTCCATCGAACCGCGATGCGGGCGCCTATATCGTTCAATCTCCGCGCGAGAACAATACGAGTCGCTTGTATTTGCCGGAGGCATGGCGCGGAAAGAAGAATGAGGATCTCGACGATCATGTCGAAGGTGGCATCTTCTGTCATGCTACTGGTTTTATGGCGGTCGCAGATGGTCGTGAGCATGCAATTTCGATGGCGAAAATTGCCGTCAAAGACCATAACGAGTAAACTCCTATTTCAAATCGGTCACCAGCAGGCGGCCGATTTTTGTTGCTTGCTTTTTAAGCTTTTTAGGTTTTGCTTTAGTTTCGAACCATACAATTGGTAGTATAAGATAACAAAGAATTCCCCCGGGCGAAAGGCTCGGGGGATTTTAGGTTTGGCGGTTGTTTCAACATCATGCAACCTTCACATCACCTTTCGACTGCAGAGCATTGATAGCTCCTTTTGCCAGCAACTCGATAGAGAATGTGATTAATGAAACATCTGCCAGGCATGAGAGTATTGCAATTGAGCCGTCGTTGCCGTCAAGATGACTATAACGAACGATTGCGATCTGGCCATTCAGCGCACCGAGGCCAAAGCGAATATTGCCAGTTTTGGAGTTAAGAACAATAAACTGTGGCATATTCGGATGCTCGGCGATGCTACAGGCGTAGCCACTGTTGGTGAGCAATCTCTCAAGCAGAAGGAATCTCTCGGCCATGTGAATTCACCTCCTTTTTTGTGGATTCTGGCGCGAAAGTCGCTATCCCGCAACCCTGCGGAATTGCTTTGCATATTAGCATAAAAGGTGTTTTCTGTCAATGACGGTAAAATGATTGTGAGTGTTCGAAAAGTATTAAAACTAGAATTATTGGGACGAAATGCAAAATAATAAAAATCTATATATAGCGCATAAAAAGTCTTGACGACACTATATATAGCGTTCTATTATGAAAGCATAAGCAACAACAAACGATAATTAAGACAATTTGAAAAGGATGGGGATATGAAGAATATCATTTATTTTGATGCTCAAGACATGAAAGCTTTCGATTTTGGACGCTTCGAAAAATCGTTGAATTCGTATGCAAAAGTTCCGAAAGAAACAATCGAGAAAGCACTAAAGTCGGTAGAGCAATACGCAAACATGCACATTAGCGTGTTGGTGGAGTTGGGAGTTGGATTGTTGGCTAAGTTTGGCAGTGAGGATATTGCGCGCAAGTATTATGAAGAGCACGAGCAATACTTTGGCGAGAAGTTTGAGCGTTTACGCCGCATTACTGGCTACTTGGTGGGTACTTTGGATCGATGGAATGATGGCAAAAAGGCAGAGGAAAAGGCTCGCGTAAAGCACTCTGTCAACTCGAGCATCGACGATGTGGCGCGCGCTGAACGTCTACAGGAGATGGCGATTGCGCATAACGTTGCTTACGCAGCTTAAGGTGTGGTTTTTGAGATTTGCGAACGAAAATGGGCCCCGACCGAAGTCGGGGCCCTTTGGGGCTTTTGCTTTTTCTTAATGTTTGAATGGTCTGCGAACGCCGGAAACCAGGCCGGTAACTTTCGTGGCATCGTCGCCGCTTGCAACGTTGCAGGTCTGGCGATTTGGCCACGGATGATTTTCGATAACTCCGGTATTGAAGTTAATAAAGCGAATGAGAAAGTCTTCCGGTTCGCGTTCCGTAAAGCCATTCGGGAAGACCTTGCTGAGGAGAGCAAGGTCAGTGTCTTCGCGGATGCTGCCGATAGTATGCGCGGCCATTGGTCCGTGCGCGAAGGAGCTGTTCTCATTAGTGCAATATTCAGCACGAACACGACGAGACTGACTAACCTTTATGCTGATTTTGTCAGTGAAATCGGAGCGCACAGCGTCGCTTCTTGTGAAGTGTGCTTCGAAGGATGTAGCATTGCCAAAATTTTTAGCCTTCAGGATGAGCTTAGCGGCAGTCTGGGACGGGTCGCAATTCGGATCGTATTCGATAGCCTCGAGATTCCCGAGTTTGATATTGCCTTTGAGGCGAGGCGTTCTTCTGAGGACGTTAAACATGTCTTCGAGCCAGCGTCTCATGAAGGTCGCATCATTGTCGACGAGTTCATCCTGCAGTTCGTCTACTGTCGGGCAAGCGCGCGGAAAAACGCGTCTAGTAGGAGTCTCGCCCTCAGGCCCATAAGTCTGTGTAAGTTCAACGCTGCCGTCGAAGTGAAGTTTGAACTCAACGTCGTGATGGTTGTTGCCGAGCTTGTAGTTCACGGTTCCTGTGATTGCTTCGAGCAAATCATTGTCGGAAAAATATGCCTTACGATTTTCCGTACTAATGCTGATGCTGTTGAGCCTGTCGTCGTCAGAGAAGAGAATCGGCGGATCGTTCTGTACGAAGTCGACGTCAGTGAAAATGGGATTAGCATCTTTGTAGTCGCTTCGAACGGTTTTGATCATAGTCGAGAACTTTGCATCTGGCGGGACGACTGCGATGATTGCAGCCCAGTTTGTGAGAATTTTTTCGTTTGTCATGGTCCTAGTTCCTCCTTAAAATTGGGTTCGGAATCTTCCATTTTTACATCAAACGAGCACCCTGAAGAGGGGTTTTGAAAAGCAAAAGAGTTAAGGTGCGTCGTTAGATTCGTATATTTTACAATAAAAGTGGCTATTGGTCAAATAGTTTTTAGGGGTCACTTTGTTTATAACGAAAGAATATATGGGATGCCTATAAGAAATATCCGGATAGTGGCGATTTTCAGCAGGTAGTGCTCGAGTAGCGTTCTTGTAGACTTTGCCAAGCTTCAAGGTAATAGCCTTTGAGGCGACCATTAACTTGGTCGATTGGGACCCATTCGACTTGTTCGACCTCGTCTTCCTGGCATTCGATCTCAAAATTGAGCGGCTTCGCAGGGAATAAGAGAATGCGCTTGAAGGCGGTATTGTCGCGAATCGGATGAATGGCAATAACTGGCGTAAAATCGGTAATTTCAACATCGAGGCCAACCTCCTCCTTGGTTTCTCGTAGAGCGGTTTCTATATCAGATTCGTCTTTTTCCTGATGGCCTTTGGGGAAAGACCAAAATAGTTTGCCGTCGTCATCCTTGGCGCCAATAAGTAGTGCTTTGCCGTCATGGACGATAATGCAGCCGCAACTTTTAGTGTCGTTGAGGCCGAAGATTTTCTTTTTGCTACCGTCAATAATTAAAACCTCGGCGTCTTTGAGGGGGAGGGCTTTAAGTTTTTTGTTGGTTAGGTCTTTGGCTGCTTGTTTGCTGATTTCGCAATAACGACCTTGATCCGCGTGAGGGCAAATGTATTCGTCGATTAGACCTAGGCCTTTGGTCCATACTTCGCCATAGGCTGATTCGGCTTCAGAAGGCAGGTCGCCTGGACGTTCTCCGTAGGATCCGATAATGTTCGATAAGTTATTACTTGCGACGACTGCGCCTGCGCTGTAGCCGGCATAGACATATCGGTCGCTTTCGAGGCCTTCCTTTAGGATTTCGTCGAGGCCGCTAAGATGTAGGGCAGTAGCGAGAGAATAAATGTTGCCGCCAATTGCAAAAATGCAGCCCGGCTTGTAGTCATCGATGAATCTTTTTAGTTCGTCGCTTTTATGGAAATATTGGCGTAGATCCAACTCCTTGCAAGAGTAGATGTCTTTGCTTAGTTTGGCAAAAGCTTCGGTGACTTTTTGTTGGCGGAGGTCTACGGGTAAATGGTCGCGCGAATTGGTAACAACAAGAATCTTATGATTATCTCCGATAAGTTTGCGGAATTCATCCTCATAATTGCCGAATTGATAGCTAGCCAAAAACAATCTCATACCTTAATTATAACCGACATTGTCTGGTTGGTTTCCGGTCACTATATTTCGTAGGATTCAAAATCGCAGTTTGAGAGGCCGCCGTTTTTATAGTCAACTTCGCCGTCTTTTTCAAGGATAAGGTGGCGAAGATTTTTAATTAAGCCATTATGACTTACGATTAAGATGCAATTGTGGTCGGTTTGCTTTATCGTCTCGAGAAAACTTTTTGCGCGGTTCAGAATCCCGTCGCTAGATTCTGCAGTGCCGTCATCTTTGAAGTCTTTCCAGTTTTGAATGACTTGGCCTTCCATTGTTCCGCCGTAGCGCTCCTTCAGATTGTTGTCAGAAATAACATTGCATTTTCCGTCGCAAATAATTTCTGCCGTTTCTTTCGCGCGGATTAGAGGGGAAGTATAGCAGCAATCAAAGGCGAAGTTGGACAGTTTTTCTTTTAGGATTCTCGCCTGTTCGCGTCCATGCTCATTTAGAGGGATGTCTTTTTGGCCCATCATGCGCCCGTTGAGATTCCAGTCCGTTTCTCCGTGTCTAGCTATAACTATCTGCATGCCTAAATTATACAAAAGTATCGTTAATGACAGAGATTAAAGATTGGCTATCTTATGCTAAAGGGTGAGAATGTTATAATTAAGGAAGTGAAAAAGTGCGCAACACATCCCGAGTTTCAGAAGAAACGCATTTATTATTTTGACCTGCTTAGGACTGTAGCAATTTTCTTCGTGGTTATAATTCATTGCACTGCCGCGCATTTTGAAACGCTATCGCCAGAATCGCGTAGTTGGCTAGTTGCAAACTTATTCGAATCTATTTCTAGGTGGGCTGTGCCGGTATTTATCATGATTAGCGGCGCTCTGCTTTTAGGTAAGAAACGAGACCTTAGTACATTCTTCAAGAAAAACGTTTTGAAAATTGCCATCATACTAGTGTCTTGGAATTTTATCTATGGCGTTGTTAGTCTGATCAATGGCTCGTCTTTGTCCGATTTTATCTATAACGTAATTGCGGGGCACTACCATCTTTGGTTTTTGTATATGTTGTTGGGGCTCTATATCTTAACGCCATATATTAGAAGATTCTTAAAAGATTCCGAGCGTCTGGAGCTATTTCTTTTGATATCGTTTATTTTCGGAATTGCGCTTCCGGAATTAGTTGATGTAATGGCGGCACTATCTCCGCGTTTGACTAGCGTGAGATCTGGGCTTGAGCATGCTCTAGAGCTAATTGGCTTTGGCAGGCTATTGGGTTATAGCTTTTATTTTGTTCTTGGATATTATCTACATCGCAAGAAGCTGAGGAAGAAACAGAAATGGTTTTATCTCGCTGGCGTAATTGGTTTATTACTAACATTCTTTGCAACGTGGTGCCTTTCGATTATTGTAGGCTCGCCGTCTGTTGTATTCTTAAAAGACTTAACTATTAATAATGTGCTAATGAGCGCTGGGGTATTTGTTTTTTGCTAAATATCGTACTTCGGAGAAAAAGATATCGAGTTTTCTCATACGAATCTCGAAATATAGTCTGGGTATTTACGTTATGCATGCATTGCTGCTGGAAAACGTTTTTGCATTATTGCCGCCTTTGTTGATTATTTTCGAAATCCCAATTAAGGCCATCTCCTGCTTCTTTGCATGTCTTGTGCTAGCTTTTCTTTTTCGCAAAATCCCTTTCGTTAGAAGAATCGTTTAGAGTAAAAGATATCTCAAACCAGTCTGACTTACCTGCAAAATATGTTATAATAACAGATAAGTTTTAAAGAAAGGTTGGTCTTGAGTTTAAAGATTGGAATCGTTGGCCTGGCCAACGTTGGAAAAAGTACACTTTTTAATGCATTAACTAATGCAGGCGCTTTGGCTGCAAATTATCCGTTTGCAACGATTGAGCCAAATACGGGCATCGTTGGTGTTCCTGATGAGCGTTTGAATGTGCTCGCCAAGATGTATGGTGCTGCAAAAACTATTCCTGCGACGGTTGAGTTTGTTGATATTGCTGGTTTGATTGCTGGCGCATCGAAGGGTGAAGGTCTCGGCAATAAGTTCCTCGCAAATATTCGCGAGTGTGCGGTTATTTGCCATGTAGTGCGCGCATTTGAAGATAGCAACGTGACACATGTTGCGGGTGGCCCTGATCCAAAGCGTGATATCGAAACGGTTGAGCTTGAGCTAGCTTTGGCAGATATTGAGACGCTTGAAAAAGTCATTCCGAAGCTCGCCAAGGAGACAAAGAGTGGCGACAAGGAAGCGATTAAGCGCAAAGAGATTGCGCAGAAGGCGCTTGATGAATTGAAGGCTGGTAAGACTCACGTTGAACCGGTTGAGGGTTTGGAGCTTCTTTCTGCAAAGCCAGTTTTCTATATGTTCAATATGGATGAAAACGAGTTAATCGACGAAGCAAAGAAACAGGCGCTCGCTGAGATGGTTGCGCCAAATAAGTGCGTCTTTGTGAATGCGAAGCTTGAGGCCGAGATGGCTGATATGGCGCCAGAAGAGAAGAAGGAATTCCTCGACAGCTATGGCATTAAAGAGGATGGCCTTACGCAGTTGGTTCACGTGGCTTACGATACGCTTGGCTTGCAGAGCTATTTGACTGCTGGCGACAAGGAATGCCGTGCTTGGACGATTCATCAAGGTGATACTGCTCCAAAAGCCGCAGGTGTAATTCATACAGATTTTGAACGTGGTTTTATTGCTGCAAGTATTTGTAAGTTTGACGATCTTGTTCGTCTTGGCTCAGAGAAGGCCGTAAAGGAAGCCGGCCTCATGCGTACTGAGGGTAAAGACTATGTCATGCAGGATGGCGACGTGGTCGAATTCAAATTCAACGTTTCGAAATAATAAAAAACTCAAGAATTTTAATTAATTTAGTTTGAAACCTACATTGCGTTTATGCTAATATATTAGTATGAGTCAGTTAGTAGGTGTGGGCAACTTCTTTGCACTTGATGTGGGCACAGATGCACTACGAATGGTCGAATTGAGCAAAACCGGTAGCGGTTGGGCTCTTGAGCATTTCGCATACGTGCAGGTTAGCCGTCAGATTTTGCAAGATAGTAGCGATGCTGGTAAGCGTCGCCTTGGCGAAACGATCAAAAACGCCGCCGAGCAAGCCGGAATCAAAACAAAAAAGATTGCTTTAGGTTTACCTTCAAGCAAGACTTTTACAACTATTATTGAAATCCCAACCCAGGACGAAAAGTCCATGGAGAAGATTATCAAGTACCACGAAGATCAATACATTCCAATGCCTATCGATGAGGCAACGGTTGACTATGTGATTCTTGGACCAAGTCCGAACGATCCAGCAGTTACGGAAGTTTTGTTGAGCTCAACGGCTTCAACCTATGCTGAGGAGCGTATGGAAAGCGTCGAGTCTGTCGGCTTTGATTTGATTGCCGCAGAGCCAGATGCAATTGCGATGTCTCGTGCTTTGACTCCTCCAGGAATCGAAGATGCTCGCTTGATTATCGATTATGGTGAAGACTCAACAGATTTGACGGTCGTCTACAAGGGCGCTCCACGTCTAGTACGTGCGCTTCCTGGCGGCTTGTCGCTTCTGACCCGCACCGTTGCAGGTTCCTTGAATGTCAAGGAAAGCCAAGCAAGACAGTTTATCTTGAAGTTCGGCCTTGCGCAGGACAAGCTCGAAGGGCAGGTCTTTAAAGCGCTTGATATGCCGCTTGAAAACTTTGCATCAGAAATTACGAAGTCCGTTAACTTCTTCCGCGCAAAGTATCCAAACATCAACGTTGGTGGAACTCTTCTATCCGGCTTTGCTGGTGTGATTCCGTTCCTCGGCGAATACATTGAAGCAAAAACACAAATTCCGACTTCTGAAGGTCTGCCATGGCAGAAAGTTCGCGTTACGCAGCAGCAACAGCAAGCGCTCTCGCAGGTTGCGGCCGAGTTTGCAGTGGCGATTGGCTTAGCGGAAAGGGAGAATTATAGATAATGAGTGGTAAATCGAACAATTTTGAAATTAGTCTCGTTCCTGCAGTTAAGGCCAAGTTGTTGCATCAGGAAAGAATTCGCAACCTCGTAGTCTTCGCATGTATTATTGTTGCGATTGGCTGTGGTGTTTTGGTCGCTATTCTATTCGCTACGACTACTGCATTGAAGCTCAAATCTTCAAACCTTGATACTGACATTGCTTGCCGTATCGATTCGACGAGCGATAAGTTGAAGGGCAAGAAGTGTAAGGGCGGTAAGGTTGCTATTATGCAGACCGCTAACTTGAACGAAATGCTTTCGATTCAGAACGAGCTTAACAGTATCGGCTCTCTAAACTCGAAGAAGACCAAGCCATCTCGCTTGCTACCAACTAGCGAACAGCTTTCTTCCGAGCCAGGTAATACTTCTCAGGCATTCAGTATGCTCGAGATTGCACTACCTAGCGATGCTGAATACGAATTCCAGACTTCTGAGTTCAATATCGACTTTGATGAGTCTACGATTTCTTACGACGTCGTCGCTCACGCTGTAAAGTCCAGCGCTCAGGCAACTGCATATATTAACTACAAGTACTCGATCAACGGTTCTTACTACGATAAGGGTGAATATATGCGCACCAACGAAGATGGCTCAACTGAAGCTATCCCAACTTACTGTATTACCTCCGAAAAGATTATCGAGGGTGAAGTTTATGGCGTATATAACCGCTATGCTCCAGGCTGTGAAGCTCCAATGGTAAATAAGACCACCAAGACTGATGAGAATTCTGAAGAGGGCGAGAAGCAGGAAAAGGTTGTCTATCATGAGGTAGATCCAATCTATATCCGCCGCAGCTACTCTTCGAGCGATGACTTCGAAAACTACAAGGGTGGCTCTGCTCGCTCTAAGAACGGCGAAATCATCTCATTTGGTGAAGCTCCAAAAGGTTTTTATTTCGAGAGTTCATGCATTCAGTATGGCGACGATGGTAAGTTTGACGAGGACGCAACTCGCTCAGCTTGCCCAGTAGCAACTGAAGTAGTTGAGGGTACTGATAAGAAGGAAGCACGCGACGAAGAGACTGGCCGCAAGACCATGAGCTTCTCGGTTGTGATTCCATTCTCTGAGGACATCTTTAGCCAATCAAGCCATCATGTCTTATTCTTCTACCCATCTAGGAAAACCGTTTCGACTAGCTATCGTGCTATTGAGGACTTCTTTACAGCTCCGATCGAAGACGCTAAGCCAGTGGAGGACAAATAATGGCAGACAAATCAAATGAAGGTGCTTCGGTACTAAAAAGAATCAAGATTACAAAAGCTCAGCGCACGATGTTCATCTTCGTGTGCGGAGCATCGCTCATCCTTGGCGTAACGGCAGTTCTCGTTATCTACTTCGGTAAGACGATTGCTTTCCAGAACAAGCTTATCAAGCAGAAGGAAATTGTAATCAGCGCTTTGAGCGCAGATCAGAGCAGCCTTGAAGGTATGAGTGCTCAGATTGATGAGCTTAGCTCGAGCGAATACCTCGAATCAGTCGCAACTGAGCGTGACTCCGATTATAACTGTGAAGGCTATACGGGCATTAATACGACTTTCGAGTCAAAGACCGCAGAAGAGGCAGAGAAGGTTCGCCGCTGCTCCTCGCTCCGCGTTATTAATGATGCAATGCCTTCCACGACCAAGACAATTACGGTCGACGATGTCGATAGTACGACTCGCGTTCAGATCGCTTTGATTGTCGAGAAGGCTGGTATTGATAGCTACGAAAGTGGTGATAACGGCGTATCTCTAGAAGATGCTAGCTATCAGAGTAGTGATACTGATAGCGCACTTATCGAGCCATACAGTACTTTCGACCTCGATATGGACATTACTGGCAACCTCGGTACTCTTAAGAGCTTCTTGAGCGTTGTTGATAAATCAATCCGCAATTTCGACCTAAGGAGTGCAACTCTAACTATCGAAAATGGCGGCGTTGAATTTAAGGGCAAATATAGTGCTTACTACACAAACCCAGTTAACCTTCAGGTTATGAAGCGTACGATTTGCGCTGACGAAAACAGCGATGAATGTAAGGCAGCTGGCGGTGACCAGTCCGTCAAAGATAATTCAAAGAAGAGTGGCAAATAGTAACGAATAGAGATAAAGAAAGGAGATAAAATGAAAAATTCAGATATCGCTTTGGTTATCCTAATCGCAGCAATGTCATTCGGTATTGCGTACTTCGTATTGGGCGCTATTATTGGCAACCCAAGCGAAAAGTTTGAAAAAATCGATTACATCCAGGATATTTCGAGCATAATCGAAGAGCCTGATCATGAAACCTTCAACGCCTATGCACTTAACCTCAACGAAGAGGTTAAGTCTGGCCGTTGTGGCTACGGCAAGGTTGAAATGAACGGCGTCTGTGTTGACGAAAGCAAGGCTAAGGGTGAAGATGGCACGACGCCTGAAGGCGGCGAGTCGGAAGAGCAGCCAGCTCCTGAGGAATAATTTCCGCATAGAATAAAAATCAAAGAAAATCAAAATGCTATTAACTAAGGAACAGCAAGATAAAATTGTCGACTTATTGATCGACTACGGCTTGGTTGATATTAATGCTGCCAAGAAGGTTTATGCTGAGGTTATCGAATCTCAGCAGCCTATTTTGGCTGCTTTGAAGGCCAAGGGTGTCGCTACTGACGACTGTATTCAGCATGCGACTGCTGTAGTGATTAATTCGCCGTACTACGATCTTCGCAATTTGCGTTTTGATAAGAAATCTTTGTTGGCAATTCCGCAGGAAATCGCACAGCGTTCCCGCGTAGTTCCACTGAATCAAAAAGACGGCCAACTCTATGTGGCCGTACTTGACCCTTCGAACATTCAGCGCGTTGACTATATCACTACGTTAGTTAAGATGCCGGTCAAGGTTGTCATGACCTCTGATGCTGGTATTGATAACGCTCTTATGCAGTATGTGGCCGACCTTAAGGATGTCGACCGTGCGGCAGAGAATGAGGAAAGGGAAAGCGGCGGCAAGAATAATGATGCGCAGATGATTACGCAGGACTCGCCAATCTCAAAGGCTTTGTCCTCGATTCTTGATTATGCTGCAAAGAGTAAGGCATCGGATATTCATATCGAGCCTCTCGAGAAGTCATTGATTATTCGTTGCCGTATTGATGGCGTGCTCCGCAAGGTTATGGAGCTTCCTAAGTCGATTGAGCCGGCACTAGTTAGCCGCATCAAGATTATGTCGCGCCTGAAGATTGACGAACATCGTATCCCTCAGGACGGTCAGTTTACGGTTATTGTGAATAATAACGAGATCGACCTTCGTATCGCGATTTCGCCAGTGGTTTGGGGCGAGCAGGTTGTTATCCGCTTGCTCGATAAGACTGGTACGGCTATGGAAGTTGAGGCGATGGGTATGACCGGTCGCGCTCTTCGCGATGTTATTAACGGTATTTCCAAGCCAAACGGCATGATTTTGACTTCTGGTCCTACCGGTTCTGGTAAGTCTACGACGCTCTATGCTTTGATTAAGAAGATCAAGAATGAAGCAATTAATATCGTTACGCTCGAGGATCCAGTAGAGTACAAGATGGATGGTGTGAACCAGATTCAGGTTAACGTTGATACTGGTTTGACTTTTGCATCTGGTCTTCGTTCGATTTTGCGTCAGGACCCTGACGTAGTAATGGTGGGTGAGATTCGCGATGGTGAAACGGCGGGTCTTGCGGTTCAGGCGGCTTTGACGGGCCACTTGGTGTTCTCGACGTTGCACACGAACTCTGCAGCAGGTATTTTGCCGCGTTTGATTGATATGGGCATTGAGCCGTTCTTGATTGCTTCGACTTTGAATACGGTTATTGGTCAGCGTCTTGTTCGCCGTGTTGGCGAGCGTCGCGACGCAATTCGTTCCTCTGATTTTGAAACTCAGGAAATCAACTCAGCTATTGGCCAGCTCTTGCCACAGAGTGCAAGTGATGTTGGTCCACTCGCTGACGATTTGGGCTACTCGAATCTTCCAGTTGCAAATCAGCAGGGCTACACCTTGGTTAAGGGTATTGAATCAGAAACTCAGCCAGGTGGCTATAAGGGCCGTGCTGGTATTTACGAGACGATCACGGTTGATGAGGATATTCAGAAGCTCATTATCGCACATGCAACTTCGGCGGATATTATGAATGTCGCAAAGATGAAGGGTACCGTAACGATGCGTCAGGATGGCTTCTTGAAGGCTCTGTCTGGTATCACTACGCTTGACGAAGTTAACCGCGTTTCGAGCGATTTGGCCTAATTTTGGAAAGCATGCAAAAGCGCCGGCAAATATTGTCGGCGCTTTGTTGTTGCGGATATATGTTGCTTTAGTCGGCTTTAAAGATAAATGGTGGACTATACAGGAAATGCTCCACGTCCAGCGCTTCATATCTTTTATCGAAGCCGTCGTTGTCAGTATCTGAATTCCAGTGAAGAACTCTTTTTATGATACTGTCTTCGATCCTGATATCAATGTCGCCTTTATCGACCCGAATAATCGTCTTAGCGACGTTTTGTTTTTCGGGGCCGATAAGTGCCGTACTTTGTGTCAGCTTGACATTCGCGTCGTACGATTCGAATCGGCTACTTTTTGCGCTGATACGGATGATGCCATTGTTTCCGGGTTGATCCGTTACAATCCTGGCTTTGCCGTCACCTTCGCGAATGGCGTACCATTTCGGGAAAAGCGCAATGGCGGCTACGTTTTCTGTCACGAGCTGCTTTATTGCGTAGACGAATTCGTTTCGTGCGACAAGGATCATTTCTTCGTCTTTGTTTGCGAGTATGAATTGCGAGTCATTGGAGTCGCAACTTTTTTCGCAGAACTCGATATGCGGGCCAGGGTGGCCTTCTATTGTTATTATCAACATAAACACCCCTCCTAGAGTGAAAAGTAACACGCCAGGTTCATCTTCCAAAACAGGGTACTGGCGATACAATAATTATAGCATAAAAACTATAAAAAATCAAGGTTTACAGGGGTGAAATTAGTGTCTAGATGACAAAAACTAGGGTGTAATATATTGCGAAAAGCGTAAGCATGGCGATGCCTTCTTTTCGGGAAAGCCTGTGATGCGAGAAGGAGAAGAGGAAAAGCGCAAGCGCAGATACGAGAAGCGCGACAAGATCGATATAGTTGAAGCCCTGAGGAATAACGCCGCCAAAAATGGCTGCCGGAATGCCCAAAACGATACAAATATTGAAGATATTACTACCGAGAATATTACCGATTAGGAGTTCAGTTTCGCCTTTGCGGGCAGAAACGATGCTAGTTACGAGCTCTGGCAAAGAAGTACCAAATGCAATGACAGTAAGCGCGATTACGCGTTCTGAGACGCCCATAGAGGTGGCAATTCCTTGTGCGTTCTCGACAACGAGATTGCTACCGAAAACGATGCCGCCGAGGCCTAGGAGTGTTAGTAGCGAGGAAAGCGGCAGCTTCCACTTTGGCTTCTCAACCGCGCCTTTGTTACGAGACTGCAAGGCGGTAGAAATAAGGTAGTAGAGGAAGACTGCAAAGAAGAGCAGGATTGTAATGCCATCGCCGCGGCTGATCTGGTTAATATTGCCAGATCCTAGCTCGACATCAAGGAAGAGTGTGACGAGCAGGGCGGAAACGAGAATGCAAATCGGAATCTCTTTCTTGACGGCGTTGGAATGGACGGCGAGGGGGCGAATAAGGGCTGAAATGCCGAGGATTAATAGGATGTTTAGAATATTAGAACCGAAGACGTTGCCGAGAACCATATCGCCTGCGCCACTAGCGAGGGATTTGATCGAGACGGCAAGCTCTGGTGCACTCGTGCCGAACGCGATAATCGTGAGGCCGATTAGGGTTTTTGGGACCTTCAAATTTGAAGCAATCGAGGAAGCGCCGTCGACAAAATAGTCTGCGCCCTTAATGAGTAGGACGAAGCCTACAATAAGTAAAAGAATTTGCAAAAGCATAGTCATGGATATATTTTAGCACTTTTGAGGATTAGCGTAAGGGTAGAGTAAAAAGTGTTGAATAGGTGGGCGAGAGTGAGCAAAAAAGACAACCTGCGGTTGTCGTTTTTGCTTGGTGCGGGTTGAGAGGGTCGAACTCTCATGTTAAGTTTGGAAAACTTACATAATAGCCGTTATATGAAACCCGCGTAAAATAATTTCTTTATATATGGGGTGGGTAAGAGGGTTCGAACCTCCGACCTTCGGTGCCACAAACCGACGCTCTAACCAGCTGAGCTATACCCACCATATATATCGAGTATTATATCAGATAAAGCTGAACTTGGCAAAGGGTCTGATCTCTCGGATGCAAAATATGAAATGTCTCAAAAAAGCGCCCGGTTGGGCGCTTGAATATTCTTTGGACTAGCTTGCGCCTTGAAGAATCCACCAGAGTAGATAACCAAGTCCGCCGCCAGCTGCAACGATTAGGATAACGAGAATTGGCCAATACCAATTAGAGTTGCTTTTCTCGCTCTTCTTGACAGTATGCTTGCTGTGGGTCTTCTTCTTTGGTTTCTCGGTCTGTTCTGGATAGCTATTCTTTTCGATCTTGTCGTCCTGGACAAACTCACTGACGTCGCCGTTCAATGGACGCTTCTCGACCTTTGCGTTTTGGCGAAGGTAAGGGGAGCGTACGCCGAGAGAGTAATTGTTCGCATTTGGCGCAGTTGGGCCATGTTCGATGGTTTTAACGATGTTGCTGGCTGCAACTGCGGTCTGCGATGGCTCGGTCTTGGCGACTGGCTCTGGTTTTGGTGCCGGTGCCGGAGCGACTGGTTTAGCGGCAGCTTTAGTAACGGTTGGCGCAGCTGGCGCTACGGTTCGAGTTTGTACCTTAGGAACAACAATTTGCTTGCTGGCTGGCTTGACGCTCGAGACCGGTGCGGCCTTGCGCACTACTGGATTAGTCGGAATAGATTGCGCGCGGACTGGCTGGTGGGAATTTGCGACGCGATAGCTTGGCATGCCAGGAGTAGCGGTTGCAAAATATGCAACACGCCTTGGTGCCTCAGCTTCTGGCTGTTTAAGTCTAACGGTGCTAACTTCTGTATTCTGACGGCGTGGTTTGCCGATAAAATCCATATAGACGCGGCGGCGTGGAGGGAAATTCTGGGAAAGATCCTGCGTAACGGCTGGCGCTGGTTTTGCGGCAGCTGGAGCAGGGGTGCGATTAACGGTAACTTTAGATTTTGCTGCAGGTTTTGTCGATGATGCAGTAGAAGTAGCGCGCGTTTTTGGCGCTTTGGTAACTTTTTTGGCGTTTTGCTTTTGACTTTCGGCAATTGCTCTATCTAGTTCGTCGTAGTCGATATTATCGCTCATTATATTTACCTTTTGCTGCTTCTACGATAGCACAAAATGAATCTGCTATCAAACTGGCGCCACCTACAAGTAGACCATCAATGCCAGCAATGCCAAGATAGCCAGCGGCAGTGTCAGAATTAACGGAGCCACCATAGAGGACGGGGATATCCATAGCAACGGCATCGCCATAGAGCTTTGCGATGTGGCGGCGGATGAGGAGTTGAGCCTCTTCGATGTCTGCAGGTTTTGCTGCCTTTGCGCCCTTAAAGCCAGAAATGGCCCAAACTGGCTCGTAGGCAATAATTACCTTACTAATATCTTCTTCGCTTACTTCAGATAGGCCACCAAGGAGCTGATCGTAAATAACCGAGTTGGTTTCCTTATTGCGGCGTTCGTCGGCGGTTTCGCCAATACAGAGAACTGGTGTTAGGCCATTGCGAATTGCGGCAGCGACTTTTTGTGCGATGTCTTTGTTGGTTTCTTTAAAGTAGTAACGGCGCTCAGAGTGGCCAACGATGCCATAATCGACGAATCCGCGAATTTGCGTGACGGAAGTTTCGCCAGTAAAGGAACCATAATCGCGCCAGTAGAAATTCTGCGCTGCTAGCTTGAACTGGCGGCGGTTAATCTGGAGCGAAAGTGGCTGCAAAGAAATGTCTGATGGTGCTAGAACGACCTGAACATTGCGCATGGCAGGAATGCGATTCGAGAGGCGGTGCAAGTAAAGGCTGGCCTCACCAGGGGTAAAATTCATTTTCCAGTTTGCAATAATATAGGTTTTTCTAGCGCTGTTCATACTATTAATTTTACCATAAGCGCGATGCAAAAATAAGCCACCCGCTGCAGGGTGGCTTGGATCGCTGATGTTTATTTAATGAGTCCGAGGATGCCGCGGAGTGCGTAAGCGGTGTCTTCGTGGCTGCGGACAGTGATAGTGTCGATACCCATCTGGACGACCGGATAATCGTTGCCGCCAGGCTGAGTCATATCGCCAAAGTAAAGAATATCTTCCTTTTCGACTTTGAGCTCGTCCATGAGGTGAGTCATGCCGAAGACCTTGTTCATGCCAGGAACGAAGGCGTTAATAGAGGTAGTACCACCAACTTCATATTCGAAGTCTGGCGCAAGCTCCTTGGCGCGCTTAACGATTGCGTCGCGTTTTTTGTGATCTGGGTCCCATGCGTACTTAACGTCGGTACCGGCCTTCTGGCCAAGAGCGGAGAAGGTGACCTGAGAGAGGCGATTTTCGATAATTTCGTCGCCTTCCATGAGCTTATCTTCTTCCCAGTAACCAAGCTCGCGTGCGGCAGTCTCGATGGCTTTAGTGATTTCTGCGACCTGTTCGTCGGTTAGAGGATAGTTGTAGATCTGATCCCAGTCTTTCTTCTCGGTATTGTAATGATAATACTGAGTACCTTGAGCAACAAAGAGGTGAAGGTGTGAAAGCTGTTCAGGGGTGGCCTTGGTGAGGCGGTTAACAATCTGAATTAGGAACTGATCGAATTTCTGGCCAGAAATTGGGCAGATTTCGAAATGGTCTAGACACTGAGTAAGAAGATCTGCGATTTCGTCAGGGATTGGGGTCTTAGCAATATTGAGAGTTTGATCGATATCGAAAGCTAATACTTTTTTCATAAGTAACTCCTTGATTATGAGGTTATTTTACAGGAGCGGGGCAGGTTTTTAAAGCATGAAAAGACCCCGCACTGGCTGTGCGGGGGTCTTTTGTTGAGGTTTATGGCGTGTGCCTACTCAGATAGTAGGATAAATTGTTCCGTCATCAAGCTCGAACTGTTGAGCGGCCTGGCCGCACAGTAATCTCATGCGGTTCCACTCATCTACGCTTTCTCTCTGAGAGAGGAAAGTAAGCTTCATTCCTGCAGGATTGCAGTTAGGCTGAAGCTTGATTGCAGTAGGCTGCTGAGGCTGCGGTGCGGGCTGAGGAGCGGGCTGAGGCTGAGGTGCCGGCTGAGGAGCGGGCTGAGGCTGAGGTGCCGGCTGCTGAGTCTGCTGCTGAGTCTGCTGCTGAGTCTGCTGTGGTGCAGGCTGAGGCTGAGGCTGCGGTGCCGGCTGAGGCTGCGGTGCAGGCTGAGGTGCCGGCTGAGGCTGCGGTGCAGGCTGAGGTGCCGGCTGAGGCTGCGGTGCAGGCTGCGGAGCGGGCTGAGGCTGCGGTGCAGGCCGAGGTGCCTGCTGAGGCTGCGGTGCAGGCTGAGGTGCCGGCTGGGGCTGCTGCTGAGTCTGCTTAGTCTGCTGCGGAGCGGACTGATACATTTTGTTTACGAATATCTCAGCCAGCTTGCGGCGACTTATCGCAAGATCAGCATCCTTTGCAGACGGATCAAGTCTGACCTCGATTGAATAGGAAAGACCGTTCTTCCAGAGAGATGTCTCGTTGACGTCGCAGATCGGAAGATCTGTCCGGATCAGGTCCAGCACTCCGTTTTTCATCTCGGGTGCGTCAACCTTGCTTGTGGGGAAAACGAAATGAATAGTGGCCCAGTTTTTGAGGCTTTTAGGAACCTCAAGTCTGACCTCGATGAAGTTAGCGCTTGCAGGAAGCGCTGTGCCAATGGTTCCGTTTTCGGTCACGAAAACAGATTCTGTGGATCTTCTCTTCAGATTAAAAAACTTAGAATTTGCCATACTTCTTCCTCCTTTGGATGGCTCTGATTGTTTATCCCCGTATTTTTGGTCCGGGGGACGAAATGACCCACTATCGATGTGGGCACTAGGCGTATGATCTCAACAATCCATGCGTCTGGTGCCCATATCGAAAAAGGGTGGCCATACATTAAGTGAGGAAATCTCAACTTAAAATGCTTGTTTGGAAAACTCCCAAACATGCTTATATTTTATCATATATACCAAAAAATGTCAATAGCAATATCAGGGAAGCAAGAAAAAGCCACGCTCGTATAATCAAGCGTGGCTTTTGCAATTCATTACCTGTCGTCTATCGTGTGGCTAACGGTAGTATTATCGCTCATAAGCCATCCACGTATGCGGATGTCATTATTTATGCGATTCGCGAGTTCTTCCTGCTCAGGAGTCTGGCAACGTGAAAGTTTCAGGCCCCATTTATCTGCCTTGAAGTAGCAGAAGCTGTTTTGAATCTCGTCCATGATTGCGGCTTTCGCGCCAGCAGAGATGCCGTATTTGTAAGGGCTCTTGTCGAAAACCCAAACTATTTTAAGCTGGCCGTCTCTGTTAGTGATGTTGCCGTTTTCGTCGAGGTTCCGGTCTGTTCTTACGATTTTTGCACCGTGCGGTTTTGTTTCGAATCGCTGATCGATGTAATCGAGTGTTCCGTATGCCTGCATAGGAGCAGTCATTCTTTCGCGTCCGGACTGGAATTCGAGGCGCTTGAAGCGACGTCCCCAGCGGATTTTGTGGCCGCCGATGTATTCATCCGGTGTTGCTGTCGTGTTCCAGAGATCTGTTACTCCTCCATAGTATGGAATTAACATCTCGTTGAGGCGGAAATTTTTTCTGAAATATTTTGTAACTTTGCCTTTAAAGAAAACGACTATAATGATTGCAATAATAACGATCATAAACTTTAACATACTTAATCCCTCCTTCTTTGGTATGTGGTATAAAGTTTACGCTTATTATTATAGCACGAATGGCGTAAAAAGTCAATCCCCAACAGGGGTGGAGCTTGGAGTTGGAGACAAAAATCCCCAAGCATTTAACTTGGGGATTTGCAATTATTTGGCGTAGGCAAACTTGTTTTTGCCGCGCTTGATGAGGCTTGGTTCGGATACGACTGCGTCTTCGGTGACCTTGACGCCATTGACGGAGATGGCGTTACCGGAAAGAAGTTTACGTGCCTCGCCTTTGCTCGAGGCAAGCTCGGTAGCTACGAGAATATCTACAAGGTTTTGGCCTTTTTCTGTGGTCGGGAAGCTCTCAGAGAGAAGCTTGCGGTCGTTATCGTCGAGAGTAGTGAAGTCCTGATCTTTTGCAAAGAGGAATTCGCTGAGCTTGGCAGCACTGTTAGCAGCTTCTTCGCCATGAACAACGGCGGTAATGCGGCGGCCGAGCTCCTTCTGGCCGTAGCGAGCAGCTGGGTTTTCGTTGTGCTTGGCAAGGATTTCTTCAAGCTCTTCAGGGGTGACGAGAGTGTACATCTTGAAGAAGCGATCAAGATCTTCATCGGACTGGTTGAGCCAGAACTGATAGAAATCGAAAACGGAGGTCTTGGTGCTATCGAGCCAGACAGCGTTGCCTTCAGACTTGCCGAACTTGCGACCGGTAACCTTGTCAATGACGAGAGGGCAGGAGTAGGCATCTGCCTTGGCGTTCTCGAGGCGCTTAATTAGGTGGATACCAGAGGTACAGTTGCCGTACTGGTCGGCACCGCAGAGCTGCAAATCGACATTATGCGTGCGATATAGGTGCAAGAAATCGTAACCCTGGATAAGGGTGTAGCTAAACTCGGCATAAGAGATACCAGAGCCGCCTTCGCCAATACGATTCTGGACGAATTGGCGATCGAGAAGCTGGGTCATGCTGAACGCCTTGCCAATTTCGCGGAGGAATGGCAAGAATTTGACTTCGCTGAACCAATCGTAGTTATCAAGAATTTTGGTATCTTCTGGGGAATGGGTAACTTTTACGATTTGCTTAGCGAGAGCAACCTTATTCTTGGCAATTTCGTCGAGACCCTTGAGGTCGCGCTCGACGGTGTCCTTAGGGTCGCCAATCTGGCCAGTAGCGCCGCCAACAAGATAATAAGGAGTATATCCATGGCGAACAAAACAAGCGCACATCATGAGGGCTGCAAGGTGGCCGATATGCAAAGAATCGGCACTCGGGTCAGTACCCCAATAGAAATTGCGCGGAGCTTTGTCTAGATCGGTAATATCTTCCAGGGTGTTTTCAGCATAGAAACCACGCCACTGGAGCTCTTCGGATAATTTCATTTGTACTCCTTAAATTGATTAACTAATTAATTATACAACAGGGGCGCACAACTTGCAAAATCGCCAAAATAGTTTATTATAGCGGTAGCGTTATTTGGAAAGGACGTGGTCTTTGAAATGTATACAGAAAAAGCATTGCTCGATGGGCTTCGAATGGTGGCAAAGAGTATCGAAAGCGATACCTTAAGATACTGCGATGTGGCGAACGCATATGCTAAGTATGGGATAGCTAGCGTCTACACTTATGAGTATCGTTTTGGCTCTGTTAGGCAGGCAGTCCAGATGGCCGGATTAAAGTGGCACGAGAGTGGCAAGCATACCGGGCGTCGCTACAGTGCAGAGGAGGTCATTGATTGCTTGAGGGCTTTGGATGAGGAATTGGGCGGAAATGGTATTAGCTTTACGGACATTAATGACCAGCGTGAAGTTGATGAAAATTTTCCAACGATTGCAAAGATCCTTTCGCCGTTTAAACACAAGAGCTTGCGTCAGGTAGTCGAGGCTGCAGGGGTGACATATGTATACAGAAAGAAACGAAAGTCCGTCTAGAATGACGGGCTTTTCTTTTGATGAAGCATAGGCGTTATTGACTTTTAAGATATTTTGTGGTATAATTGTACCGTTCAGAAACGCTTATCGTGCTTTACCGCCGATGGCGGTTCTAAGTACATTACAAGCGTTTGAAATCTTACTTTATTCCGAAAGGGGAAGTGCTTTATGGCATATATCGATCCCGAAATCCGCAAACAGATTAAGAAAGAGACCCGTCTTTGGGACCTTACCGACATGATCTGGGCTATCCTGATTGGCTTTGTTGTTGCTCGTTGGGGTGTTGACCTCCTTGCTTATCTCCATGTATTTGACAAAGCAAAGCTCGACACATGGTTTGGTACAGTCAATTTGGTTGGGAGTGCGATTAGCCTCTCTCGTCTTGGTGCATTTATCGTGGCTTTCATTATTACCTTGATCGTCAGATATAACAGAAAGAATAGAGAAGAGTAAAAACGCGCGAATCCCCGCTGTTTAGGCAGCGGGGTTTTCTTGGTTTATAATGAAAATAGCATAAAGGGAATCATTATGAACGAAGAAAATCTTAACCAAGTTCCGCAGCTGGCTAGTCCATCGCCGATGCAGGAGTATAAAGATACATACAGAAACGATAAGGGTAAGAAACATAATAAAGCGCTTGTAATTATTTTGGCGATTTTGTGTCCGCTTGCGGTTTTCGGCATCGCAGTTGGCGTTTTCTTGTCTTCGCAAAATAACAACGAGCCGGACAAGCCGACTCCTGTTGAGCCGGAACCATTCGTAGCAAGCGATGGCGGCACATTTGGCTTGAACTTTTTGAAGCAGGCTTACGCGACCGATTCGGGTAACAATATGGTCGTCAGTCCCTATTCGATGGATGTGGTCTGGCGCTTGGCGCTTGCTGGCGCAAATGGCGAGACGAAGCAGGAAATCTTGAATACGATCGGCGCGCGTTCGGTTAATAATTATCCGCAGCTCAAGACGGCTAATGGTCTATTTATCCGCGATACTTTTGCAGATTATGTGAAGCCGGAGTATATAGCAAGCTTTGAAGGCGATTTGCGTTATGATTCCTTCAGTTCTCCTGACGCAGTTAATAACTGGGTAAACGATAATACTGATGGCATGATTGAGAAGATCCTAGAGGACGCTCCAAGCGAAGAAACGGTCATGATGCTTCTGAATGCCATTGCGATGGACGAAAAATGGAGCGACAAGTTCGACTGTGCTTACACTAGAGGAGAAGAGTTCACGACGACCGATGGTCAAACAAAGACCGTTTCAATGATGAGCGGTCATGCTGACAGGTATTTTAAGACCGAAAAGGCCGAAGGTGTTATCCGTGAGTATGAAGCATATGAAGATGGAAGTGTCTTTGAGTTTGTTGGTATTTTGCCAAATGGCAGCGTTAAAGAATATCTCGAAAACGTGAATTATGACGAGATAAGCGCAATGAACGCGAGTGAAATTGTCGATCGCAGCAAGGAGGCTGATGGAAGCATTAACTCTGTCAGCGTGCTTTTGCCTAGGTTTAGCTTTGATTACACTATGCCGAACGCTACTGAGGTGATTCGTAGTCTTGGTATCAATCAGGCCCTTGATAAATATACGGCAGATTTCTCGAATATGGTCGATTTGACGGGCAGCAGCTACGAGAATTTCTATGTTGGCGAGGTGCTTCAGCGCGCACGCATCGAGATGACCGAAACTGGTACAAAAGCGGCCGCGGTATCCGCAATTATGGGTTATGGGACGTCAGCGATTGATTCGAATGAGTATAACTACTACAATGTTGAGTTCAATAGGCCGTTCGTCTATCTGATTCGCGACAAAGCTTCGCAAGAAATTATCTTTGCGGGCGTTGTCGAAATGCCAGAAGAGTGGTCTGGTTCGACTTGCTCGGAATAGGATTGAGCTGTAAAAAATCTCCCTTGTGCGGGAGATTTTTGCGTTGCGGGGCTTAAATGACACAGTCAATGAATATCGCTCTCTTGCTTGTCTTATGTTTACCCTTCATAACGATGCGGCAGCCGACATAAAGTCCTTTGCCAATCTTCTTCTTGTCAATGTCCTGATAGAAGTAGACTGGGAGTTTTTTCTCTGCGGCGAGTTTGATTACGTCTGCGTAGGAACGGCTGAGATTTGCCTGTGAAGGGAGCAGCGAGTTGCTTTTCTCTGAGGGCTTCGGAGGTGGGGGAGGGGGCGTCGGTGTTGTTGCAGGCTCTGGCGGAGCAGTAGCTTTCATAGCTCTCTCCATACTCTCTGGTATTTTTGCGGTGATGCTTTGTGCTGCATGTGTAAAAGTATCACGACAATCTTCTGGTGCCAGTCTGGCGAGGTCGAAAATGGTTCCTACAATAATACTGATAATGCAGCGATCGGACTCGACGATATAGGTTTTTTCTCCTCTCGTCAGTGCCAGTTCTTCTGGAGAGTAGGCAGTAAACACTTCTTTAAGGGGATCCATGCTAGTTCTGCAGTAGTCTACCGCCTCGTTAATGCTATATTTGTTGAGCACGTCCGATTTGGTTGGTTTAAAGTCTCTGCTTTTGCCGAGCTTGTCTGTAATCAGAGGGACGATTGAAGCGAGTTCGTCCTCGATATTGATCTCAAAATGAGTACAGAGCCAATAGAGGAATACTAACTGCTTACGGTTTTTGAGCTTTGTGTTGTTAGCCATAATATGGCCTCCTTTGCGATATAGAATTCTCGCTTTGCGCGAGTAGTAGAGGTAGAATTTTTTCTTACCGCTGCTACTCGCGCAAAATGCAACGCGTTAAGGTGCAAATATTTGTGTATTATAACATAAGTAGTATAAAATGTCAATGCTTGTTAGGTAATCGGTGAGCCTGGGTGAATAGCTGTGATAAAATAGGGAATATTAGGGCCCGTCGTTCAACGGATAGGACATACCCCCTCTAAGGGTACAATGCTGGTTCGATTCCAGCCGGGCCTACCATTCGAATTAGAATCGCCTATCTGGGCGATTTTTCGTTTTCGCTCGGTCAATAACCGCGCTTCAAACGAAGAACTCACCCATCTAGACGATTCTGAATTCGAATGTCTGTTGTGAGGATCGGGCATGAAAAATCCCCCGAGCATTAGTTGCTTGGGGGATTTATGGTGCCGAGGTTGTGTTTGTGAGCTTATGCACCGATGAGCAGAGCGGATTCAGCGACACTATGCCATTCTCCTTTCTTGGAGAGGTCATTGATGCGGTTGTATCTCTGCCTCCATTCGGTCATGTAGTCTGCGAAGTTCAGCTTTGTGCCGAATGCATTGATGACTTTCTGTACCAGGTTCATGGTCTCGTTGTCGACATCGCTAGTCTTGCAGTAGTGGGAAGATGAAATTTCAAGCTTTCCATTTCTGTGCCTTATGATGATAGCTTCCGGATGCATTCCGCCGGCGCCACAAGTAATGATTTCGATGCTGATGCCACGATCCTTATTACTTGCGATGAAATCAGTGATTTCTTTGTGTCCGCAGCGGCGGCCGTTCGGGTTGCTACCCATCAGCTTTGCAGGGCGGAGGATGAGACATCCGAGCTCTGCGTTCCAGTCTGTTGTGGTGTCGAAGAAGCGCGGCGACCATGAGGTGCCATCTGCTTCGCTCGGTCCATCGTTCCAGTCAACTTTTACGTCGGTTGTTGGGCTAGTTGTCTCGACTGTCGGTTCGGGAGTCAGTTCCTCTGACTCAGGCTTACGGATGAGGTCTAAAAGCTTCTTTAACATAGAAAAAACCCTCTTTCTGAACAAGATTTCCTCGGCTTTAAGGTGCTTCCTAATAAGCTAAGGATTATGCTTGTATTATAGCACAAAAAGGCTAAATTGTCAATGTAGCTAAGGGGTTACGGCCTGTTGGTCGCTATTTGTTGATCGCGATATAGTTGTGCTTTTTGCGCGGGCGATGCTCGCAGTTTGGGTCGTTTGAGATGGTTAGGGTCGCGACGAAGACAGGGAAGGCGCGGCCGAGAATTCCGACCGGGCTGAGAGTTGGCTGAATGCTCTGAATGGCGCCAAGGATAATATTCGGATCTTTGTAGCTCATATGCGCGTTACGCGTGCGGCGAGAGAGAATGTTGTGGCCTGGGCCAAGAATGCCACGGTCGCTCATCCAGATATCGTTAAGTGCTGGCGGGACGACGCCGTTGTGCATGTGCCCAGAAATGAGTGCGTCGAAATCCTTAACAAATGGTTTGACCGCTTTGTCATTTAGGAAGACAGGGGAGTGGCTTAGGAAAAGATTGATCTTGTTTTGGCTGAGATTATGGAGCTCTTTTTCTGGGATTTGCTTGAGGTTATGAATGAGGATGTTTTTGTCTTCCTCTTGCGGGTTAAAGACAGTAGCCTTGCGGCCATGGGCGCTGTCATAGCAATAGTATTCCGAATCTGGCAAGAAGCCGAAAATATTAACCTTACTGTCGTTGTAGTGAGAGTTTTGCAAGACCGTGACGTTCTCGATGCTATTTAGAGTATCGATGAGCTTTTCGGAGCCGACAACGCGCCAGCAACCGCGCTTGTATTCATCGCGGCGATAGTAATCGTGATTGCCGAGCGTAACAATAACCGGTGCGTCAAAGGCAAGGCGCTCAAAGAAGCTTTTTAGGTGTAAAACCTGAGAATCTTTGTCTAGCTCGTCGACGCAGTGGACGATATCACCAAGGAAGAGAATATAGTCTGGCTTTTCCTTCGCGGTAAAATCTAGCACGCTTTGCAAAACGTAGTTTTTGATGTTTGAGCTAAAATGAAGATCGCTTAGTAGAACGAATTTTAGGGGATTTTTCTGATTTTTTTTGTAAAAAGAGTAGCTGGTTTTGTATAGGGCTTTCATCTGTTAGAGACTATATATTATCTTAGTACCAGTTAGGTAATGTTAGGTTGATGTTTTTAAACATATTGGATTTGTTGGTAGTGGATTGAACTTGCCAACCATAGATTGGTTCGAGTGTAGTTATGGTATTCGGTTGGTTGCCGGGATTACAGTAGAACATGTTGGACATATTTGTGACGTTTGAGACGTCCCAATTACGAAGAGGCTCTAGACTTTCGAATTGGCAGTCATCGAAGAACATGCTGGACATATCTGTTGCGGACGATGTGTTCCAGTTGGCAAGTCCGTCTAGTTTACGAAGAGTTTTCATAGAAGAGAAGAGATTTTTGAAGTCTTTGACATTCGAGACGTTCCAGCTTGCTAGTGGGGTAGTATCAGCAAAACCGCTTCCTTGGAATACGTAATGTAGGCTTGTCATGTTTGAAGTGTCGATTCTGGACAACGCGTCGATATTGGTGAGGCTGCGGGTACTTTGGAATGCAGTGTCGAGCGAGGTGAGTTTGCTGAAATTCCAATTTTCCATAAAGTTTAGGTTTGAGACCTTTGTGCTGCTGAACATATTTGAAATGCTTTCCAATCTGCTAGTGTCCCAATCGGCGAGTGGAGAGAAATCTTCCAGGGAGTTGCACCAGGAGAACGTTTCGTTGAATCTCACTACTTTGGATGTATCCCATTCGCTTACACCCTCGATATCGATTAAGCCCTTGAAGCCAATGAATGCGCGATAAGGGGAGTTATTGATGTAGACTTTGCCTGGGCTGGCCGTGTAGTAGTAAAGTGTATCGCCTTCTACCCAGATGTATACTGGGTTTGAGTCTGAATTATAGGTGATAGTATTGGTTGTGTTAGGGACGAAATCTTCCGGTAATTCGGCGCCGCGTTTGAAATGCTTGATCGTTTCGTCGGTGTAGCGGAAAGCCGAGTTGGATGGGTTTTCTGTCGCACCGATCAGCTTCATGGCTTTTTGGTTGAAGTTAGTTTCGTTAGCCCACATGCTGCTTCTAGTCGCTTTGTAGGTTTTGCCATCGGTCGCAGAAGTAACTTTAACGCGCTTCCAGACCGGTCTTACTGTAACGTCATTGTCGTCCATGACGAAGTAATCTTTGCCGACATAGATTAGATCTTCGCCTTCTGGGGCTAGGCCCACAAAATCAACATATCTGCTATAGAGTGTTGCTTTGACGATTGGAACGGCGGTATATGCGAGATATCTGGTTGGTTCTGGTAGGCCTGGTTCGCCTATTACTACGGAGCTGGTTGGATATTTATCGTAAGTTACAGTGCTGAAGCCATGGATATCGACACCTTCGCCAAGCGTTTCGCTGCCAGATTTATTGCCGATGCGGAAATTGCCAGAGATTGGCTCGGAAAGATGATAGCTGCTGGCTTCGGCTCCGATTGCCGAATCTTTGAGTTTAACAGTAATTTGGGCTTTGACGGAGCTGCCACTTTCTGCGCCTGCTAGATCCCATTCGACTAAACCATCGTCGTAGTCGATATTGCCAAAGGTAGAGGTGACACCTGTGATTTTGAAATTATTTGTGTCAATAAGATCGGTTATTTTTAGCTCGTCGAAGATGGTTGGGAAATTTTGGGCTCGTTTGATTGCGAAGCCGTATTCGTCCTGGTCTTCCATGCCGTATTTTTCGATAACCTCTTCTTCGTTTGCGAAATATTGACGGTCTGAGTATGCGGCCAAAACGCGGCCTGGATACATTTGATATTGGACTGCTGCAATGTCTACGAATGGATAGTCTCGCTTGAGGTAGTAATAGGCGATGGAGCCGGAATTCTCGCCATAATCTGGAGTAATGGCGGAAACAAGAACGACTATCACGTTGCGGTTCGTTTGGTGTTCGTAGCTTGCAAGGAAGTCTCGGACGCCATTAAAGGCGGCCGCCATATCCGTGTGGCTTTCGGTTTCGATGGAGTTTATTGCATTGCTGATTACTGCGGTGTCATTCGTAAAATCGGAAAGAAGCTCAGTTTTGGTGTTGAATGTCATGACGGCGGCGCGATTGTTGCCTGATTCCATGAGGTTCATTAATGCGCCATTGAGTTTTTCTTTGGTTAGATCCATAGAATCGGTCATGCCGCGAGAGTTGTTGACTAGATAAAGGACGTCGCTGGCTTTTTGGTTCTTTTCGATATCGGATTTTAGGCGGATGGTGGTTCTTGCGGTTGCATAGTCAATCCATCGAGTTTCGCTCGTGACTTCATAGACGCCGGTAATACTTTGGCCGCCATCTGAGTAAGTGTTCATGGCTTTGGAAATATAGATAATTGAGGCTGACCCGCCCATAATAATCGCGACTGCGATGAGGGCTCGTTTTGCACGCGTGTTAATGCGGCGTCCGCCGGTTAGCTTTTGGATAACGATAATTACGGTACAACAAGCCGAAGCGGTGGCAGCGAAAATAAAGATAGCGTCGCCAGTGTTGGTATTGTTTGGCAAGGTTTCGTCTGCAACTTTGAAATCTATAGAGACACGATAGTCTCTATTATCTAGGGCGTAATTGTCGCGCCCAGTTGCGGAGATTAGATCAACGGTATTGGTTATTGTGCCACTATCGTTGCTTTGCAAAGGGTATTCCGCATTGAGTGTGATTGTTGCGCCACTTGGAAGATTGTCGATTAGTGCAAATTCAGATTCGGCTTCGTAACCTTCGCCGCTGACAAATATAGCTCCATCAAGCAATTCCTTGACGAGAACATTGGTTAAATCATATTCGGCAGTATTTTTGACCGTTATTTTGAACTTGGCGGTCTCATCTTTTTCAAAGGTGTCGCTATCTCCAGAAAGTCCAATTTTTAGTTCTGGGGCAAATACGCCATCGACTTGGCGCCAGCGACCTTTAATCGTGATGTCTTGTTCTGGCATACGGAAACCCTCATCGATGTACCAGCCGGTAAAGAGGTAGTCGTTTGCGGTTGGATCGGACGGAGTATTGATTATGTCGCCTGGTTGGTATTGCTGAGGCTCTGGTAGGAGTTCATTTGCATTTGGGGGCAAAATATCTCCATCAAATTCGTAAGTGACAGTAAACTTTATATCGTCAAAATTGCCACGCAAAGTAACATCGCGGCTCGGCATGTCGAACGCAGAATCGTCAGTGCTAAGGTCGACATCGTCGCTCGTCCAGCCATCAAAAGAGTATAATGCTGAGCGTATACTGTCCGCGGTCTTGTCTACGGGGACAGTTTGGCCGGCTGTATATTTACGGTCGCTTGGTGCCATATACCATGCTGGAGCATTGTCTACTTCATAATGAACCGTGTATTTGTCTGGCAAGACTTCCGTTTCGCCTTCTTGATACTCTTCAAAGACGCCATAGATATATGTAGTTGCTTGGGTTAGCTTAACTTTGCGATCTTCGGTGATTGGGTTCGAATCATTCTTTGTCGTCCAGTGGAACTTGTAACCTTCGTAAACTTGGTCTGGTGCGACATCGACAATTTGGTCTTGTGCTCCGATTGTTGGGGAAGGGAGATTTTTGAGAGAAACATCGCTTGGAACAGTAGCTGTGTCGTACTGGTAGCGTAGATAGTAATTTCTAGGCGCCGATTCGTATTCGCCATACATCTGAATGTCGATTAAGTCGCCATACTCAAGGCCTGAATCGGTGCGGAATTGGATGTTATTAATGAAGTCGCGGCGAGTTTCGATTTCTTCGGTATCTGGGTCATCAACTGAACTTGGTGCTTTAAAAACGACGCCTACGTCAATTCGGCAGCCAGCCTGTAAGCCCTTGATTGTATATTTAATTTGGCGTGTTGAAGGGTAGTAATGAATGCCGTGGTAGTAATATTCGCTATGATCGGTATTCCAGGTTCCTTCTGAGATTGAGGCTTCTTTTGTGTCGTCGACCAATATGCCGCCGCACGCTATGGAGTTATTGTTTTGCTGAAAGCCGCCGAACGTGCCGTCTGCGCTTGGTACGAAGCCTTTAAATTCTAGGCCTTCTGGAAAGACATCTGTGACCTCGAGGTTGCGTTCGATGATGTTTGTTACTGGATTTCTAGAAGTTGGAGCTTCGACTTTGTTTGAGTTGACGCCACTGTTTGTTGCTCTGATGTAATATGCGCGTTCGTCATTTATTGCTACGCGCATAGTAGTAATCGATGGGGTGTATTCTGCCCAGCTATAATTACCTGATACAAAAACCACAGCAAATAGTGCTATGGCTGCCCAAAAAATCTTTGATTTCATATAGTCTCCCCAAATCTCTGTTTTTGGATTTATGTTTTATCCCAATCTCTCTTTGTTTTAAGCATAAGCATAAATGAATAAAAAATCAAGAGGCTGTTTTTGGTTTGTAACCATAATTAGGCACTAAATATGGTGGTGCGTGCAAGTATTATGCCACTAAATATGGAATGTCAATGCTTGTGCTTGGCTCAAAAATAACTTATTCTAAATATGTAATGAATAGGATGGGCAGTTAAAGGAGGAGCCCAGAGATGAAAACAAAAACTAAATACATCTTCGTGACCGGCGGCGTTATTTCTGGCGTTGGTAAAGGTATTATGGCGGCTAGCATGGGCGCGATTCTGAAGGCTAAAGGACTCAAAGTCTCTATTCAGAAATGCGACCCTTATTTTAATGTTGATGCTGGCCTATTGAATCCGCGCGAACATGGTGAATGCTATGTGACGCAGGATGGTGCAGAGACTGATTTGGATCTTGGTCATTACGAGCGTTTCTTGGATGAGGAAATGACTGGAAACTCGATTTGGACTTCGGGCAAGCTCTATAAGAAGTTGATTGATGCTGAGCGCGCCGGTGAGTTTGGTGGTAAGACGGTTCAGCTCGTGCCGCATGTGACTAGCCTTGTACAACAGACCTTCCTAGACAATGCTAAGCATTTTGACTCCGATGTTCATATTGTCGAGATCGGCGGTACAGTTGGTGATATTGAAGGTTTGCATTTCATCGAAGCAATTCGCGAGTTCCCAACTAAGGTTGGTCGCGAGAATTGTTTGTTTGTGCATGTCTGTTATGTGCCTTGGCTCTCGACCAGTGAAGAGTTCAAGACTAAGCCGGCTCAGAATTCTTTGCGCGATTTGCGCCAGTTTGGCATTATTCCTGACATGGTTGTAGCACGTATGGACGTTGATCGTGTTGTGAAGGCTCCTCAAATTGTTTCTAAGCTCGCAACTTTCTGTGGTGTGCGCGATGACGCTGTTGTCTTGATGCCGGATGCACGCAGTGTCTACGAAGTTCCGCTAAACGCGGTTAAGGGTGGCGTTTTGGCTCCGCTTGAACGATTCGTTGATCATGGTGATCCTGATATGAGTCAGTGGGAAGATTTGGTCGAGCGTATTGAATCTAATCCTAAGGAAGAAGTTAAGATTGGCTTGGTTGCGAAGTATGTTGATAATACCGATACCTATCTATCTGTGACCGAGGCTTTGAAGGCGGCGGCCTGGAAGGTCGGCGTGAAGCTTAAGACAGTTTGGATTAATGCTGAAGAGGCGACCGATAAAGATTTCGAAGGCGTTGATGGTATTGTTGTGCCTGGCGGCTTTGGCGTGCGCGGTGTTGAAGGCAAGATTAAGGCAGCGACTTACTGTCTGAAGAATAACAAGCCATATCTTGGTCTTTGTCTCGGTATGCAGGTCGCGGTAATTGCAGCTGCGCGTCTTGGTGGCGTTAAGAAGGCGAACTCTGAGGAGTTTGGTGCTGAGGCTGGCGAAAATGTGGTTTATATCATGGAGGGACAGCAGGGCAAGGAAAGCACTGGCGGTACGATGCGCCTTGGTAATTATCCGGCCAAGCTCAAGAAGGGTTCGAAGTTGGCTGAAATTTATGGTTCGACCGACGTCATTGAGCGTCATCGCCATCGCTATGAGGTCAATCAGGAATTCTTGAAAGAGATTGAAGCGGGCGGTTTGACGGTTTCTGGCACGAGCCCAGATGGCTCTTTGGTTGAGTTCGTTGAGGCGCCAAAGTGTGATTACTTTGTGGCAACTCAGGGTCATCCAGAGTACAGAAGCAGGCCATATCGCGCGCATCCAATGTTTGAAGGTTTGCTCCGCGCAGCTAAGAAGAAATAGTTATAGAAGGCAAAGAAAAAGGACGGCAAGTTGCCGTCCAGACGCAAAAGGACCGTCTCAAATCAGTGTTTCGTGTGTAGAACAATTGAAAGGAGACAACAAAACTGTGTGTTACTTCGAGTATTAATTGTCCAGATCTCGAAGACAACCAGTTCATAGTAGCATGGGGGCTTGTATTTTGCAAGAAGTTCTAACTTGTATCTGTAAAATATGTTAAAATAGTAGGTATTATGGATAAATTAAAGACGCAGATTAGAGATATTATTAAATCTCTGTACGACATTGATGATGTTGATGTCGAGTTTTCAGAGGTCCCTGCGGATATCGCTGGGGATTATTCTACGAATGTAGCGATGCGTTTGGCAAAGCGTGTCGGAAAGAATCCGCGTCAGGTCGCCGAGGAAATTATTGCGCAGCTTGGTGACGAATTTGTCTTTTCTATTGCTGGCCCTGGCTTTATTAATATCGAGATCTCTGCAAAGAAATTGCAGGAGAAGCTTGCGGCCGAGTTTAGCGAAAACTATGGTAGTAATAATTCTGGCGAGGGCAAGGTTGCGCTCGTGGAATTTCCAAGCACAAATATGGCTAAGCCTTATTCGGTCGGACATTTGCGTCCAGGCACCCAAGGCTGGGCAACTAAGAAGTTGCTTGAGGCTAATGGTTGGAAGGTGATTACGGATAATCATCTAGGCGACACTGGTACACCGTTTGGTGTTTGGGTGGTTGGTTCCCTTCGTAGCGGCAAGGCAATTGACGATGTGACGATTTACGACCTTGGCCAGATTTATATCGATACCAAGAAGGCTTTGAAGGATGAAGCGGCTGAGGGCAAGCATGAGCTTGCGGACGAGACGCAGGAATGGCTTAAGAAGCACGAGGCTAAGGATCCTCAGGCGGTTGAATATTCTGAAAGGTTTAACAAGATTTCGCTCGATCATATTCATAGCGTCATGAAGCGCATGTCGATTGATACTGACTATGAGCTTGGTGAGAGTTTTTATGCAGAGTCGGGTAAAGAACTTGTTCAGAAGTTTTTGGCTGAAGGTAAGTTTGAGCAGAACGAAGATGGCTCGGTGATTTGTCGCCTCGATGAATTTGGTATTGATGTGCCAATGTTGGTCTTGAAGAGTAATGGTACGGCACTTTATGCAACGACGGACCTTTCCTGTATGTTCTATCGCGCAGAGAACTATAATCCAGATTTAGTTGTTTACTGCGTTGGTGCAGAGCAGAAGTTTTATTTCGAGCAGCTCTTTGCGATGGCAAAGAAGCTTGGCGTTCCTCAGAAGAATGTTCATCTTTGGTTTGGTACGATTGACCAGGTCAACGAAGATGGCAAGCGCGAGAAGATGTCTAGCCGTAAGGGCGTAGTTTTGCTCGAAGAGATGCTTAATGATGCTGAAGCGCGCGTACGCAAGAACTTTGGCGAGAGTAATCTCGATGACGAAGACATTCGCCGTATTGCGACTGGCGCAATTAAGTTTAGCGACTTCATGGCGGATCGTAAGACTGGTATTTTGTATGATCCAAACAAGATTTTTGCTTTGACCGGTTTTTCCGGCCCATTCTGTCAGTATGCCGATGTGCGTCTACGCAGAATTTTGGAAAAGAACAAAGATTTTGCTCGCGTTGATTTTGCCGACTATGACTTTGAAGAAGAAAAGGAGGTCATCAATATTCTCAATCGTTTCCCAGAGTTGGTGAGTGGTATTGTTGAGAGACTTGAGCTACATAAGATTGCTGCTTATTGTTTCGAGCTTGCTCAGGCGCTTAACCGCTATTATGAGAAGACGCCAATTTCGCAGGCAGAGGACAAGGAGCGCTCGGCTCGTCTTTGGATGGTCGAGAAGGCTGACTTCGTGCTCGCGAAGGCGCTCGATTTGCTTGGCGTAGAAATCCCAGAGAAGATGTAAGCATGAGGGCCCGCTCGAAAGAGGGGCTCTTTTTGTTATACTAGAAATATGTACGAAGACTGGAAAGCGATAAAGGAACTCCTTTCGGGTAGCGAAAGAAAAATTGAGATTATTGAGGGCGAAGAAAATACCCGCGCTTCGGTAGTAATTGATTGGGCAAAGATTAAATATGGCACTGATTTGGCCGCAGTTATTATGAACTGCGAGCAGATTGTTGTTGATGACTGGGTGCACGTGCTTGGTCATGGCAAGGGCAATGACGGCCAGACTGTCTTTATTCTTTCGAGTTTACCGGACGGCGATTTTATGAAGAATGGCCTTGTGATTGCGACAGATATTCTCGGCGGCCTGTTTGCTATTTGTAGGGATGAGAAAGATGACGACTATGGCAACATCTTCTATTTGCAGCCTGAATGTCTCGAATGGGAGAATTCTGGTATGCAGTATTCTGAGTTCTTGGTTTGGCTTGCGCATGATGATCTAGATGCATTTTATGCGGATGTGCGCTGGCAGGGCTGGAGAGATATTGCTTCTCGCGTCGGTGTTGATTCGGCCTTGAAGTTTACGCCTGATGTTTGGATGGCGAATTGTGATTTTAGCGCTTCGCCACGACAGATTGTTCCGTTCAAGAAGCAGCTCGATGAAGAGTTGGCGATTTACGTTGAGGACGGCAAGAGCAAGAAGTCGGCAGCGTAGCCGCCCCTGTTGTGCTTGTGTTTTTACGCTAAATATGATATAATAGAAGTATATTTTAAATACTTTTTGAGGAGAGAAAGATGGCCGAGAAGAAGGTTACGAAAGTAAAAGCAAATGATGGTGGCTCCAGTAGCAAGCGCGAAAAAGCTGCAGAGCTAGGTAAGCTTGGTGCAACTAAGCTAAAAGGCGGCGCAAGTGGCTTCATGAAGTTCATTCGTGAACAGAACGTCGTTGGCTTGGCAGTAGGTTTGGTACTTGGTACCGCAGCTGGTGGCCTCGTCAACTCTCTTATCGACAATATCATTATGCCTCCACTAGGCTTCTTGCTTGGTTCGGCTGATGGTCTTAAGGGTCTCGAGTTCAATATGGGCACGACTCCTGCGGGCGAAGAAGCAATTTTGCACTACGGCGTCTTCATTAACGATTTGATCAACTTCATCGTTCTTGCAGCCTGTGTTTATTTGGTTATTAAGCTTTTGAAGCTAGATATCAAGAAATAATGTCGAAGAAAAAAGCGAATTTGCTTTGGGTGGATCTCGAGATGACTGGCCTTTCGCCAGTCGAGGATAGGATTCTCGAGGTTGCCGCGATTGCGACGGATTGGGATTTCAACGAGATTGAAACCTATACCGGCGTCGTGAAGGTTAGCGAGAAGCTAATCGCCGAGCGCATGGTTGGCGATTTCTGGGAGAAGAATCCGGAATCGTACAAGAGCTTGGTTGAGCAGAATAAAGACGGTAAGCCGTGCAAAGAAATTGAGCAGGAGCTGCTTGATTTCGTGAAACGCAACTTTGGCAGAACGATTTATCTTGCCGGTAATTCGATTCATCAGGACAGGAAGTTTATTGAGCGCGAATGGCCTGAGTTGAATGAGAAGTTGCATTATCGCATGCTCGACGTTAGCGCTTGGAAAATTTATTTCGAAAACGCAAAGAATTTTTATGTGACTAAGGCGGAGAATCATCGTGCACTCGATGATATTCGCGGAAGTATTGAGGAGCTAAAATGCTATCTGAAAAAAGTGTCGTAGATTATCTCTTGAAGCTTGAGGGCGTCGAAGAGAAGAACTCTGAGACGAACAAGAATCTCAGGATTTTTATGCATAACGATAAGATTTGTCTTGTCGTCGAGAAGGATACGCAGCCTTTGCGCATCGAAACGCGTTGTGATTTGAAGTTGTCGAAGACTTTGCAGGAGCGCTATGAGAGTGTTATGCAGAGTAGGGCGCTTGGTCGCAATGGTATCGAGATTATCTGTAGCGGTCAGCTAACGGATGATGAAGTGCTAGATTTGATCAGGCACGCTTACGAAATTTCGCAATAAAAAATACGGCTCCGATTGGGGCCGTATTTTTGTGTCTATTCAGATGTGCCGTATTTTTCGTAGACTTGCTGGAAGGTTTTGAGGTTGTTGAGGTTTGTATTGACCTGTTCTTTGAGCGAGTCATTACTGGTGGTCTTAATGATGTCGTCTTCGAGCTGGATTAGGACGGCGAGCTGGTAAGAACATTCGGATGCGAAGGATTGATCGAGGTAGCCATTCATGTAGGCGTCGTCGAGACTTGCAGAGAAGTTAGTGAAATCCGACTCGACTATAGCGTTGCGGTCGGCGCTGAGTGTCCAGACGTCAATGCCTGCGCTCGAAGCGGCGTCGGTGTAGGTGCCGAGGAAGCTTTTTGCGAGCGAGATGAAGCTGGCGGTGTTTGCGCGAAGTTCGGATGAATGAAGATTTTCCTTTTGAAGGAGCATCGGGCTGTCTTCGGCGAGTAGCTTCGTGTAGCGAGCTTGAAGTTCGGCATAGCTGTTATAGCTGACTTTGTTCTGGCTGCTGAAGATGCCAATGATGACGACGAGCATCACGATAAGAACGACTGCGCCAAGGATAAGTTTAATTAGGGCCGGACTAAAGAGAGAAGGGGTCTGGCCTTTCTTGGTTTCCTTGACTGCTATTTGATCAAGATAAGCTTTGTTGTCCATAGGTTTATTATAGCATAAGCAATATTGCGCTCGAGCCGTTTGGCGATAGGGGTTGGGATGGCGCGAATCTCTTAGCGAAGGATATCTTTTAGAGTATAATTGAATTATGGAGGACGCCAAAGAGGAGATTAGAGCACGCTTACCCGTAGAAGACGTTATTGGTCAGTATATGGAATTGAAGCGCGCTGGGCGTAATCTTAAGGGGCATTCGCCGTGGGGGACGGATCGAACGCCGAGTTTTATGGTGTCGCCAGAAAAAGGTATCTGGCACGATTTCTCGAGTAATAAGGGCGGCGACATTTTTACCTTCGTGATGGAGATGGAGGGTCTGACTTTTCGTGAAGCTCTCGAAAAGCTTGCACAGCAGGCTGGCGTCGAATTGAAGCGTTATTCTGGCGGCGATAAGAAACTTGCAGCTCACAAGGCGCGCCTTTATGAGGTGCTTGAACTTGCGGCGAAGTATTATCAGTATTGTTTGACGAAGAATAAGAGCGTTTGTAACTATGTCTTCTATAAGCGCAACATGAATAAGAAAACCGTCGAAACTTTTCGTGTTGGTTATGCGCCAAGCTCGGGTAGGGCGCTTGTTGATTTCTTGACCAAGCGTGGCTTCACAAAGAAAGAGATGGAGGATGCTGGGCTTCTGAATCGCTTTGGCGGCGATTTGTTCAAGGCGCGCATGACAATTCCGTTGATGGATGTTGGCGGGCGTATTATTGGCTTTACGGCGCGTATTTTGACCGATGATAAAAATTCGCCAAAGTATCTCAATACTCCGGAAACGCTTTTGTATAACAAGGGTCGCCATATTTTTGGCTTGAGTCAGGCTAAGGATGCGATTCGTCGTTCGGAATTTGTTGTGGTGGTTGAAGGCAACATGGATGTGATTTCTTCGCATCAAGCTGGCGTTCAGGAAGCGGTTGCGACTGCAGGTACGGCGATGACCGAGAACCACTTGAAGAGTTTTGGTCGCATGACGAATGATATTCGCCTTGCATACGATGGCGACGAGGCAGGCGTGCGTGCTGCTGAGCGCGCTGTGCAAATGGCGTCGAAGTTCGGAATTTACTTGTCCGTGGTTGACGATTACCATGGCTGTAAGGATGCCGATGAGCTGATTCAGAAAGATCCGCAGTTGTGGCATGATGCTGTACGTAAGTGTCGTCCGGCTTTGGAGTGGTTGCTCGAAAAGTATCAGAGTAAATATGATTTGAAGACCGAGAAGGGCTTCCAAGAATATTGCACTGAGGCAAAACGTCTAATTTCGCAGCTCGATGAAAAGGATACGGTTCTTCGCGAGAAGTATGAGCGCATCGTTAGCGAGAGGCTTGGCATTTCTTTGGCGGCGTTCCGTGCTCAGAAAATTGATGTGCCACAGAAAAAGCTAAAGAAACCGAGCGTGGATTTGAGTAAGAGTAGTAATGACGGTCCAAGTCGTGCAGAGAAGTACTTGGCGGCGCTAGTGAAATTTGGCGGCGTCCAGCTCGATGAAGATATTAGTTTCTCTGAGATGAATGATGATGAGCTGAGCCTAGTGTTTGAGGAAGAATTTTCGAGCCATTCGCAGGAAGAGCGCAGAAAAGATGCCGAGAATTTGCTGAAGCGTGTGAAAGTTGAGCAGATCGCCTCGAGGCGTAAGCAGCTGGCGGCCGCGATCGAAGAGGCGGAAGCGAACGGAAATGACGAGGAAGCGCAGCGTCTTTTGATGGAACTGAATAAGCTTTTGAAGAAATAAATATTATTTTAAGAAAAACTTGATTTTGGATTTTTGCTGTGATATTTTTAGGGGGAATGTACTGGTTTTTGGGCTATTTTTTTATTTTATGCCAGCCAGATTGATACATAACGCCTTTCGAACAAAAATCTTGCAAAAACAAAACAAAAGTTAAAGGAAAGATGAAATGGACGAAGACATTAAAGATTTGCGTTATGACGACGATTACTTGGGTGAGCCAAGCCTAGACGACATTGAAGATGAGGAAGATGAGAATCTAGAAATAGATGCTGCTTCCGTAAACTACGATGAAGTTGCGGACGACTCCGTTAAGCTATATCTTCGTGAAATTGGTAAGATTCCACTTCTTAGCCAAGAGGAAGAGTTTGAGCTTGCGCAGAAGGTAATTCACGGCAACGAGAAAGAGAAGAAGCGTGCCAAGGATAAAATGGCTGAATCGAATATGCGTCTTGTTGTTTCGATTGCTAAGCGTTATTCTGGTCGTGGTTTGGATTTTTTGGATTTGATTCAGGAAGGTAACACCGGTCTTCTTCGCGCAGTTGAGAAGTTTGATCCAGATAAGGGCTTCAAGTTTTCGACTTATGCAACCTGGTGGATTCGCCAGGCAATTACGCGTGCAATTGCTGACCAGGCTCGTACAATTCGTATTCCAGTTCACATGGTTGAAACAATTAACAAGGTTCTTCGCGCTCAGCGTCGTTTGACTCAGGAGCTCAACCGTGAGCCTTCGACTGAGGAAATCGCTAAGGCGATGGATATGGATCCAGATAAGATCGAATACGTCATGAAGATTAAGCAGGATATCGCTTCGCTCGACGCTTCCGTTGGCCGCGATGGCGAGGATGATGATTCTTCACTCGGCGATTTTATCGAGGACGAGGATCGCGTTTCACCAGAAGATGCTGCAGCAAATCAGCTTTTGAAAGAGCAGATTGCTTCGATTCTATCGACCTTGACCGACCGCGAGCAGAAGATTATTAAGATGCGCTTCGGTATTGGCGGCGGCAAGAGCCATACGCTCGAAGAAGTCGGTGCAGAGTTCTCGGTCACACGTGAGCGTATTCGCCAGATTGAGGCTAAGGCGCTTGCAAAGCTTCGCAAGAATAAAGACACCAAGAAATTGAAAGAGTATTTGAAATAGAACTCCAATAGGCTCCCGAAAGGGAGCTTATTTTGTTGTGTTTTCAGAAAAACATAAGTATAATAAACTTATGGAAAATAGTGGGCAGGCAAATAATCCTGGAGTGCAGACAACAAATAGTACGGAAATTAACGCAGGGCAGATTCGCATCGAGAGTTTGCTCGAAGAGTGTGTTCGTACTAAAGCAAGCGATTTGCACTTGCAGGTTGGACTACCGCCAATCTTGAGGATTGACGGCGCGCTTCGTCCGATTCCGGGTTACCAGAATCTTGACGAGGTATCTGTTGAGCGTCTCGTTTTTTCGACGCTCGAAGAAGAACAAAAACAAATTCTCTTGAAGGATAAAGAGTTCGACTACTCGTTCTCGTTTGGCGACTTGGGTCGCTTCCGCGTGAACGCCTTCCATGAGAAGGGTAATCTTGCGGGCGCATTCCGCTTGATTCCGAATGAAATTCAGTCGATTGAAGATCTCGGTATGCCGAAGGTCGTTGAATCCTTCGCAGATTTCCCGCGCGGCTTGGTACTCGTGACCGGTCCTACGGGTTCAGGTAAGTCTACGACTCTCGCAGGTTTGGTCGATAAGATTAACCGCGAACGCTCGACTCATATCATTACGATTGAGGACCCTATCGAGTTTATTCATCATTCCATTCGCAGCGTTGTCGTTCAGCGCGAAGTCCACTATGATACTTATTCTTTCTCGGCAGCTCTACGTAGCGCCTTGCGCGAAGACCCTGACGTGGTCTTGATCGGTGAGATGCGCGACCTTGAGACGATTCAGTCTGCTATTACGATCGCAGAAACTGGTCACCTTGTTTTCGCAACGCTTCACACGAACTCTGCAGCACAGAGTATTGACCGTATGATTGACGTCTTCCCGCCACATCAGCAGCCACAGATTCGCTCTCAGCTTGCAAACATCTTGATGGCAATTTGTGCACAGCGCTTGGTTCCAGCAATCAATGGTGGCCGTGTTGTTGCATCTGAGATTATGGTTGCAAACTCCGCAGTTCGCTCAGTTATTCGCGAAGGTAAGACACATCAGCTCGATACGATTATTCAGACTGGTGCAGATCAGGGTATGCAGACAATGGACCGCACGCTTGTTAAGATGATTCAGCAGGGCATTATTACTTACGATAACGCTCGTGAGTATGCAGTCGACTTGCAAGAATTTGAAAGGTTGGCACGCGGATGAGCATGAAACGCTTCAAGTATCAAGTTAAGGAAATTGATACTGGAAAGAAAACTTCTGGTTATATCCAGGCTGAAAGTGAGCACATGGCCGGCAAGATGCTTGTCGACCGTGGCTATGTGCCAATTACTTTGACCGAGGAAGGTTCTGGCTTGATGAGCAAGTTGAACCGCGTTACTTCTCGTGACCGTGTTAACTTCACTCGCCAGTTCGCAACTTTGGTTGGTGCAGGTTTGCCGATTGCTCAGTCTTTGCGCTCGGTTGCAGATCAGACGCAGAGCAAGGCTATGAAGAATGTCATCGAGGAAATCTTGGCTGACGTTGAGGCTGGTCGCAGCTTGAGCCAGGCTTTCGGCAAGCACCCAGATGTCTTCGATAACGTTTATCTTTCTTTGATTAGCGCAGGTGAAGTTTCTGGTACTTTGGACGAGAGCTTGAACCGCATCGCAGCACAGGAAGAGAAGGACGCCAAGATGATGAGTAAGATTCGTGGCGCTTTGACCTATCCTATTATTTGTGTGCTTACGATTATTGGCGTCTTCGTTTACATGATGGTCGCGGTTGTTCCTGAGGTTGAAAAACTTTATGTTGACCTTGGTGGCGAGCTTCCAACTTTGACTAAGGTATTGGTTGCAATCAAGGACTTTATGTTCAACTTCTGGTGGCTAGTGATTTTGGCCGTTGGTATTCTTGTTGCCTTCTTGTCAGTTTGGCGCAAGACAAAATCTGGCATTCGTTTTATGGCAACGTTTAAGCTTAATGTTCCAATCTTTAAGCACTTGTTCCAGATTCTTTATATGTCGCGCCTTTGCCGTGTGTCGCAGATTTTGCTTTCGACCGGTGTTTCGGTGCTCGATACGATGCATATCGCAGGCGACGCAACGAACAACGTCGTGATTAACGACTCTGTTGCTGCGGCATCAAAGCAGGTTCAGGGCGGTGTTTCTTTGAGTAAAGCCTACCTTGATAAGCCTTACATTTTGCCATTGGTTTCCCAGATGGCGGCAATTGGTGAGCAGTCCGGTCAGATGGACGCAATGCTTGGTAAGGCGGCTCAGGTTTACGAAGACGAGTTGGATGAGAAGATTACTGCAATTTCGAACGCAATTGAGCCTATCTTGATGCTCGCAATGGCAGCAATGGCTGGCGTTCTTGTCGGTGGTGTCTTGTTCCCAATTTACACCCTCGTCAACGACATCTCGAACGGTTAGTAGGGAAGTTAATGAAAAAACGCGGTTTTACGATTATCGAAGTAGTTTTGGTTTTGGCGATCGCGGGTTTGATATTCTTGATGGTCTTTATTGCGCTGCCGGCACTTCAGCGTAGTCAGCGCAATACTCGCCGTCGTCAGGATATTTCTAGGATTTCGACCGCTTTTACGCAGTACATGTCCCAGAATAATAAGATTCCTTTTTGGGGCGAAAGGGCAGTTACGGCAGGCGGTGACGAAGTTTTTGTTTCTCGCTATATCGATAGTGAGGTTTCGGAAACTGTGATTCATCCTAGCGGCGATAGGGCTTATTTTGAGTATTTCTGTACTGTAGATGGTGGTTGCGACGAGTTTCGCGATCCGGATGGAAGCTTGTATTCATTTCAGTATGCAGGTATAACTAGGAACGCGGTTGATACGCAGGCTGAAGATACTGGAAACTTTAAGGATCATAAGATTTTTGTAAATATTAAGAGTCGCTGTGGCGGAGATAGTACGATTGAGGAATCTGCCGGCATGAATAGCTTTGCTTTGAGCTACATGCTTGAAGGTGGCGCGATTTATTGTGTAGACAACAGCTAGTTTGTTTAGTCTGTTTCTTTTGTGATAAGATAAGCTTATGCTAATACTGCTAACGGCTTTATTTTTTGTGCTTGGGGCTGCTCTTGGCTCTTTTGCTTGCTGCCAACTTTGGCGCATCAAGAAGAATGATAAGTCGAAGTGGTCACATTGTATGAACTGCAAATATCGTTTGCAGTGGTATGATAATATTCCGGTTTTAAGTTGGCTAATGCTTGGCGGAAAATGCCGCAAGTGTCGCAAGCCGATTGGGGCTCTTGAGATTTTGTCTGAGCTTGGACTGGGCCTATGCTTTAGTCTAGTTTTTCTGTTCTGGCCTTGGCGCGAAGCTGTGATAGCTGGTGATCCGATGGAGATGCTGCTTATCGGCATTTTCTGCTTGCTTTTAACGGCGCTTTGCGTGGCGTTTTTGTATGATGCGAAGTGGAAGGAGCTGCCAATTGTTGCCTTGTTGAGCGAGGTTGCTATTGCTGTTATTTATTTCTTGATTAGAAATGCTTCTACGGATTTTGCGATGCTTTCTGGCACGAAGGAAATCCTGGATTTGCTGCTGGCGCTAATTGTTTTGCCGGGCTTTTACTTTGTTTTATATAAGATTAGCGGCGAGAGATGGGTTGGAGGTGGCGATTATTTGCTCTGTATTCCGATTGCTTTGATTTTGCAGAAGTTTTGGCTTTCGCTATTTTGTTTGTTTGTTTCGAATGTTCTTGGCTGTTTGATTATGGTGCCATTTTTGACTTTGACTAAGAAGAAGGATCGTCAGATTCCGCTTGGGCCGTTCTTAATACTTGGCTTTATTGTGGTTTTCTTGGCGCAAAATTTTATTTTGGAGTTTGTGACTTTCTAAATGCAGTACGTCTCTGAATTAATGTTTGACTTTATCGAGTCGCTCGAGGTGGAGGCGGGGCGCAGCAAGTTTACGGCGCGTAATTACGAGCTTTATTTGACGCGTTTGATTGATTTTGCGGGCGAGGAATTGAAGCCGGCGGATATTGATCAGGAGTGGTTAAGGAAATATCGTTTGTGGCTGAATCGCTATCAGACGCCACAGGGTAAGGGCTTGTCGGTGACGACGCAGGCGTATCATTTGATTGCTTTGCGCGGCTTCTTAAAGTATTTAGCGAAGCGCAATATTAAGTCTTTGGAGCCGGCGCTCGTTGAGCTGCCACGCACGCACCGTCCGCAGGTGACATTTTTGCATGTTGATGAGATTGAGCGAATTTTGGAACAGGTTCCAATTGATACGGAGTCTGGTCTGCGTGATCGTGCAATTTTGGAGTTACTGTTTTCGACGGGTCTTCGCATTTCCGAGTTGGTCTCTTTGAATCGCGATAGCGTAAATTTGGATCGCCGTGAGTTTATGGTTCGCGGTAAAGGGCAGAAGGATAGACCGGTTTTCGTTTCGGAGGCTGCAGCGATTGCAGTGGCAGACTATTTGTCCGAGCGTAAAGATTCTTTGTCTCCGCTTTTCTTGAACAACTCGAAGAATCTGCCAGATGCAGGAACGAGTGGGGATTATCGTCGTTTGACGCCCCGTAGTATTGAACGCATGTTGAATAAATATGTCCGTGCTGCTGGCGTGACAAAGCATGTGACGCCACATACTTTGAGACATTCGTTTGCGACGGATTTGCTGATGAATGGTGCAGATTTGCGTTCGGTTCAGTCGCTACTGGGGCATTCCAATATTGCGACGACCCAGATCTATACGCACGTTACGGATCCGCATTTGAAAGAGATTCACGAGCGTTTTCATACCGATCCGGAATCTTAAGGCGCTTATCCTTGAAGAAGCTCGGCTTTGTGATATATTAACAGAAAAGGAGATTTTTGCATGGCCGAAAAAGCTGAAAAGAAAACAACCGTAAATGCTTATAACGTTGGTTTCACGAAGGAAAATAATCCTGAGGGTATGATTCAGCGAACTTTGATTGTCTTCAAGCCTGATGCAGTTCAGCGTGGTATCGTTGGCGAGATTTTGAGCCGTTTTGAGCGCGTTGGTCTTAAGATTGTTGCTACTAAGATGGTAAACCCAGATAAGGATCATTACTATCATCACTATGAAGAGATTTCGAAGATGGTTTCTCGCCGTGGTCAGAAGGCCTTCGACCTCGTGCTTGATTTCATGATGAAGGGTCCAGTTATCGCTATGGTTCTTGAAGGTGTTGAGGCAATTCCAGTCGTTCGCAAGATGGTCGGTTCAACCGAGCCAATGGCAGCAGATATGGGTACGATTCGCGGCGATTACGCACATGTAAGCTTTGGTTACGCAACCGCACGCGATGAGGGTGTTGCAAACCTTATCCACGCATCTGGCAACCCAGAAGAAGCAGAGCAGGAAGTTTCTTACTGGTTCAAGCCTGAAGAAATCCAGATTTATAAGACTCTTTCCGAGAAGTTCACTCGCTAAAAAGGAAAATAAAAATGCCGCAGTTTGTCTGCGGTATTTTTGCGTGGTGCTGCCGTATGTAATTGACATTTTTTGCGATTTATGATATAATTATCGTCATGCATCGGTAAAACGATGTAAATATACTTTTGGGAGGTTTCCGAAAATGATGGGAAACTTTAGATCTTTTATTTCGAAGGCAAAGGCTGTAGTCGTTGCCACCGCTCTTGTGTTCACAGGCATAGGCGCAACAACAACGCCTACCGTTGTGACCGCAGCAACCCTGAACTCAGACGCATCGAAAGGTGCTATGGAGTTTGCCGCTTATGATTTCGGGGGTTACCTCGGAAAAGTGAACGACAGCTTCATTTCGGGTAATCCTACGAATGCGAAAGAAGTGTTCGAAATCTGTGAGCCCGACGCTAATGTTTCTGGTGAAGGCTGGAAATTTGGCGTTACAGTAGGGAGTTATTGTCTCGACTTTATGGGAGGGATGGTTACTACTGGAGGCTACACTACCGGCGCGACCGTTGATGTGTTCCGTGAAAACGAATCGCTGTTTACTGTGTCGCGAGAGGGAGACCGTATTAATTACGGGTTCAACAATAGTCTCGATTTGACTAGTGTCACAAGCAGTGGCGACGCGATGCCGTTCATCCTGACCGGCTCAGTGAGCTGGGGCGTCGAGACCGTATGCTCGGCAGATGTGGCATTCGCGTGTGCTCTCTATGAGTACTGTGTTGCCGAGGTCGAAGAGGAAGAGAGAATGTCTCAGCAGTCTGATGACGAGTGTATTTCGGCACTGTACGACTTCTTCCGTGATGGAAGCATGTCGGATGATTTCAAGAAGCTTCGAGTTGAAAGCTGCAATGGCATTTCGAACGGCTGGAAATCATTCGCTGACGCAAAGAATCTGATTGCTGGCAGCAACGGCAATAACCGCTGGAAAGCTGGTGTTTGGGAGATTTATGTGTCTGGTCAGGAGCTGACCAATACAGGACTCACGCAGGGCTTTGTTACGGCGACGGATCCCGCTACGGGCTACTTGCTGCGATTCTCATTCACGGAGGACGGTACAATCCTTATGCAGAAAAAGGTGGGCGGAATATATGCCGCCTCATACCATAATGCGTGTGGAATTGAGGATCCTCAGCGTTACGGCGTAATCGACATGGATGGTAAGAAGATTGATTCTGAGCTTATCGCCCTGGCTGCAATGGTGAACAAATACTGCATTGCGGCACCGCGCGGATAAAAATCTGCGCAGCCTTCGAAGCCTTCACGGCTCCGCCCCTCGAAAGAGGGGCGGTTTTTATTGCGTAGAATATTGGCTGGAACGTAAATATGCAACAATAATGAATGTGATAGAATATAAGGAGTTGGCCTGGTAGCTCAATGGATAGAGCAGCTCCGTCCTAAGGAGAAGGTTGTGCGTTCGACTCGCACCCGGGTCACCAATTCGAGTTAGAATCGCGTATCTTGGCAGTTTTTCTCCTCGTTGCTCGATGTATAATCGCGCAAGAGTCGAAGAAACTACCAATCTACACGATTCCATTCTCGAATTTCATTTTCGCCCATGTGGGCATTTTTGTGTCGTGTAGGTGTAATGAAGTGTTGTATTTTTGACATTTTTACCCCTGTTCGCTATCTTAGCGTGCTACAATCGGGTTAAGGGGAGAGCACTTTTGGAGAAAGGGTGATTATGGAATGTACGAAAAGGGCAATTTTGCTTCTGAAAAGTGCGCAGGCATTCTTCGGAAGTATAAGGTCATGATGGAAGAACACAATATCCGTCGTGAGGGCGTGAAGAAGCATGGAATCTGCAACCTGCCTATTTGCAAGTATGATCAAAATGTCCTCGAGCATTCATGTTTGGCCACCTATCTCGGTGGCTCTCTTGAAATGACTTACGAGGAACTCGAGCCGTACTTCGATAAGGATTGGTGGATGATGATGCTGATTCATGATTCCGCCGAGACCAAAACTGGAGACATCGCTGACGATGGTTCTAAGGCTGGTATCGATAAGGATAAGGAAGAATATGGATTCATGTGCAAATTCGTTGATGGATTTATAAAAGAAAGAGCGGAGAATATCCTTTCGATCTTCCGAAAATTCCAGAAAAAGAAAGACATTTACTACATGATCGATAAGATGGAGTGGATTCTCTTTGCAGGGTTCCTGACGCCAACTGAATGTGCTGGCAGCATGGAATTCAAGAGAATGTATTACAAGCTTACCAATCAGGATGAACATGCGATTTCGCTGACTGGAACAATGCGCGTTGTAGATGCGATGGTAGTGCACTTTATGGAGCATACTCATGATATTCCTGGACGCGACATCTTTGTTGGCCTGATCGAAACGATGTATCTCGACATTGATGGAGCTATTCCTGATTTTGTCGGAAAACTGTATTGATAATCTCCCCAACTATCCTCCCCGGCTACGGTCGGGGATTTTTATTGCCAAAAATGATATAATATGGTTATGAATTTCGAAGGACAGCGCAGTGGCGAAGAGGTCTTGTGTGTTTTTCGACGCCACATAATCACCGCCTTTAAAGGTGTGTTTTTCTTTGTCGCGATGGTCGGGATTGGTGTTTTGCCAATGCTGATTTGGCGTGGTGATTCGCGTATGTTTTTAGTTTGGCTGGCGTTCTGTTTGGTTGGCCTTGGCGGCATGGTTTACAGCTATATTTTGTGGTATTTCAGCTTCTATCTATTAACAACCGAGCGTTTGCGCCAGGTGCGCCAAAAGGGTATCTTTAGTCGTTCGATGGTTGATCTGGATTTGGAGAATATCGAGAGTGTGTCCTTTGGAGTTGCGGGACTTTTTGGTACAATGTTTAATTATGGGACGATTTTGGTGCAAACCGCTGCAGGCGATTTAACGCTTAGCATGGTGAGCCATCCAGAATCAGTCTATAACGATTTGCAGAACGCTGCACACGAAGTGGGTAGGGAAATCTAATATGAAAAAATTGAATTTGAAATTAAAGAAGCCTGCAAAAAAGGCAGAGAAAAAGACCGAAGAGTCTAAAGTTGTGACCCAGAAAAATCTCGAGCAGAGCCGCGAGGAGGTTTTGGCTAAGGGCAAAAAGTTTAAATACCCATTTCAGTATTCTAAGCATCGCCTAGTCATTAATACGATTTTGATTAGTATTGCAGCCGTAATCGCCTTGGTGATTGGTGGCTGGTTTGAGCTTTATAAGGCGCAGGATACGGGCAGTATTATGTATCGCTTCACGAAGGTTTTGAATCTTCCGGTAGCCGAGATTGACGGCGTGAAGGTACGTTATAGCGACTATCTTATGATTTATCGCAGTAGTATTAATTCAATCGAGTATCAGCAGGGTAAGCTTGACGATTCTGAGGATTCGAATGCGCTTCGCCGCCACTACAAGCGTGAGGCGATGAACTCCGCCGAGGAATATAGTTATGCCTTGGCGAAGTTGAATGAAGGCGGAATTGCAGTCGAGACTTCCGAGGTTGATGAGCTGGTGCTTTATCATATGCAGATCAATGGCCAGCAACGTAGCGAAGAGGCTTTTGAGGGTATCGTCGAAGATAATTTCGGCCTAAGTATGACAGAGTATCGTCGTTTGTTGACTTTGTCGCTCGCAAAGAAGAAGTACTCCGAGAATTATGATCAGCTCGCAAAGGAAACGCTTGCTAAGGCAGAGAAACTCTTGAAAGAGAATGGTAATGATATGAAGGCGACAGCGGATGCACTTAGCTCGACGAAGATTGTGAGCTACGAGAAGACGGATGGTCTTGTTGATAGCGCAAACCTTGATGGCGGTCGCGCGATTATGGCAAAGACCCTAGGCAACGAAGGCGAGGTTTCTAAGGCTTTCGTTTCGAAGAAGGGCGACAGCTACTATATCGTGAAGTTGACTGGCAAGAAAGATAATAAGGTTAGCTACGAGTCGATTCAGGTTCGCTTTACTGAGTTTAATAAGAAGATTGACGAGATTCGTGAGAATAACGGTGTTAAGGAATATATCGATTTGTCTTTGCCGGACGAGGATGTGACGGCGCCAGAAGAAATGGTTGGACCAACCGAGAATAAAGCAGAATAAAAAGTAGCTCCGTAAAGGGGCTACTTTTTTGTGAATTCATATAAAGCGAGCGCTGTTGCGATGGATAGGTTGAGGCTATCGACATCGTCGCTCTGTGGAATATAGACGGATTTGCAGAGCCTTTCGTATTCTTTCGGAAGTCCCGCTGCTTCATTGCCCATAACGATGGTCCATGGTTCTGATTCGTGCTGAGAGGCTTCTAGAATCGTCTCTGCGGACTTATTGAGCATAAAAGCATAAGTTGTATGATTTTTGTTTTGCGCTGCGTAGGCGGCGAAATCTGGAAAGATATGAATGTTTAGATGGAAGAGGGCGCCCATGCTTGCGCGCACGGTTTTTGGATCGAAGTGATCGACGGCTGGTGGAATAATAGCGATATCTCGGATATTGAAAGCGAGAGCGGTGCGCATGATGGTGCCGAGGTTGCCGGCATCGGAAGGATTGACTAGTAGAAGGTGATTGCTATCAGGGTTGATTTCGGTCTCAGTTTTCTTGAACTCCGCGATTAATAAGCAGGCGTTTTTGGCGCCAAGGACATTAAATGGTTTGCTTGACGTTACGACTGGAATATTTTTAACTTCGGCATCTTTTAGGATTTTGGCAATATCTTCGCCATACTTTTCGGCAGGGCGGAGGAAGATTTGTGTGATGATTTCCGGCTTAGTTTTGAGAAGCTCAAAAACTAGTGTTGCGCCTTCGGCATAAGATGTTTCAGAGCTGTGTTTGTATCTGGCGAATTTCATTAGTTAAAGTATATCATGGTATAATTTTGAAAGTTGCGGGTGTCGTATAACGGCTATTATGTATCCTTCCCAAGGATGAGACTAGGGTTCGACTCCCTATACCCGCACCAAGGAAAATACCCAAGTTTATCTTGGGTATTTTCCTTGGTGTTTATATGACGTTTATGCTAAAATTTGGCTTAAGAGTGTTGTGAGATAAAAACCAAAAAGAAAAACTCATTGGGAGGATTATGTTAAAAGCAGAAAAATCGAGCTTTTTGAGCCGCAGGCTTTTATTTTTGGGCTATTTGATTGCTTTTGCTATTTGTTGTCTTTTTGCGACCGTGATGTTGCCGCAAGATTCGAGCGCTTTGGCGGACAATGAGATGGTTTTTGAGGTAAACTTTCAGAAGTATTCTGGCGGCGCATGGGTTCTTCAGGAATATGATGAACTTCCTATCAGTATGATGTATGTTGAGCATTCACCTGGCGATGCGACGACATTTGAGGAGGCCAAGAAATACAATTATACGATTAATTATTCGAATGGAAACCAATACTCTCGCGGCGTAGAGGAGGGCGGTTTTATTTTTGGCGAAGTAGTGCATTTTTTACGACGCTGATGCAATCTATGCTAACAGCGACTCGCTAACAATTACTTTTCGTGACGTAAATGGCAGCATCCAGTTCTCTCGACCGATCTGGGAGGCTTTTTCGAAAGTCTTCGTGGATGGCAACGAATTGGGCGAAGATATTTTGACGCTTCCTTTTGAGGGTGGAACTACCCATCAGATTACACTTGTATCCCCCGTATCTTATACAGGAACAATAAACTTTGATTCGTTTGACGGTGCTTTTAATAATGAGGACTATAAATATAATTTTAGTTTTGAGCTCATGCGTCAGCACTATACCGGTTGGAATACTGATTTGGACAGTTTCTATTGGACTCTAGAAGGGGACGACACGCGTCATTATAAGGTTGATTCTGAATCTACTACAGACAATTACACTTATCATGTTTCGGTGCCGATTGGGTCTTCGGTTGTACTGCATAACATTCCTGCGAACGTAATGTTTCATCAGGGTGCAAGCATTCCGGTATCTTCGGTTGACCAGAGAGCTTCGTTTTCTAGCGGGGATAATACAAAATGTATTACCTTGAATGGAGTAAATGTTGATCCTGACGCCGAAGGCATGGATAACGATTTGTTCTATGAGTTATTGCGCGGTATTCCTGATGCACGTGTACCTCAGACGGATAGGTATTATATAGATACTAGTGGAACGTTTTACAGCTTTGGACTTGGCGAAGGTTTCGATATGACAGTTTACCTAATGAGAAGTCCAGAGCAGTTTATGTTCCAGAAGGTTTATGATGTCAACGAAAATAATGTTGAGCTTGATAAGCTGCATCATTTTACGGTAGCGCTTTGGGATACGATGGCAAATAAGCCGTTTACGAATAAGGTTGCGTACTATGTCTATGATTCGCTAGAAGATTCAGTAGACGAAGATGAGGATGTTCATTACGTAACGCCGAATAGTGATGGTATTATTGATATTTATATAAAAGCTAATCAGACGGTACGTGTAGGCAGGAGCATTTCTGAGCTTGCTTATGATGTGGCGGGAATTGAATTGCGCCAGTCGACTACGGTTTCGCCTGTAGGATATATGGTTGAGTCGTTTATTCCTGATTCTGGCGAGTTGCCTTATGGTATTCGTTATACTATTTCGGAAGTAGAGGATGGGTATGAAGCGACGTTTGAAGGCGATGCTAAGGATGTCGTGCTTAAGAACGATTTGGCGTATACCTACTACAATAGTCGCAATAGTAGCGGTGAAGTCTTTAGGGAGCAGCTGCTGAGTGCGGGCATAGAAATGCCAGTCTTTTCTAACAAGAGAAAGCCAGCCGGCGAGAGTGTGCCGGAGACGGGCGATAATGTTGCTCGATTTATGTTTGTCTTGGCGGCGTCTATAGTGGTAGCTGGTATTGTCACGAGAGAAGGCCGTAGGGCTAGAATATAACAAAAGGGCTCCTAGAATGGAGCCTTTTTTGGTGCAATAAAAATACTCCCTTTCAGGAGTACCTTCAAAACCTATGTGGCGCGCCCGACCAGAGTCGAACTGGCGATCTCCTCCGTGACAGGGAGGCGTACTAGGCCACTATACCACGGGCGCTTATGTGAAAAGTATACAGGAAAAACATAGATAATGCAAGGGGTTGTCGAGATTTTATCTCTGAACTAGGAATTGAGCTGGTCTTTGATATCCTGAACGCTGATTTCAATATTGGCTCCAGGAAGCGCAGTGCCAGATAGAACGCGCTTCGCTACGATATTTTCGACGGTATTCTGAACAATGCGACGCATTGGGCGGGCGCCAAGTTTCGGATCGTAGCCTTCTTCGACGAGTAGAGCCTTGGCTTCTTCGTCGAGCGAAATTGAAATCTTCTGAGGTTCGAGCGTCTTATTCGTGCCTTTGAGCATGAGGTCGATAATCTTGAGCAGGTTTTCTTTGGAGAGGGGCTCGAAAACGCAAACTTCGTCGAAACGGTTAATGAATTCCGGTTTGAATTCGCCGCTATGAATCAGCTCGTCGCTTAGCTTGTCTTTAATAATATTCATAGATTCGCCGTTATCGATATATTCGCGGATTTTGTCGGCGCCAGCATTGGAGGTACAAATAACAATCGCGTCGCGGAAACTAATTTCGTGGTTGCGGGTGTCGCGGAGGACGCCTTCGTCGAGGAGCTGGAGAAGGGTAGTGAGGACCTTCGAGTGGGCCTTTTCAATTTCATCGAAGAGTACGACTGAGAATGGGCGTTTTGCAATCTGGGCACAGAGGCTATTTTCGTTTTCGGAACCAGCAGCAATTAGGCGGGTGACATCGCTTTCTTGAACATACTCGTTGAGGTCAACGCGTACAATTTCGCTTTCGTCGCGGAAATAGACCTGGCTGATGGCTTTGGCGAGCTCGGTTTTACCGACGCCGGCAGGGCCAAGGAAGAGGAAAGTGCCAATCGGGCGATTCTGGTTGCGAACGCCGGCGGCCGAGCGGCGCAAGGCGTTACTGACGGCTTTGACGGCGCCTTCCTGGTCGATCATGCGCTCGTGAATTTGCTCCTCGAGGTTAAGGAGTTTATTTTTGTCTTCTTTTGTCTGAGTGGACTGCATTTTGACGCCGAAGTTTTGCTCGATTGCGGTCTGGACGGATTTTTGGGTAATGAGGCCATTTTCTGGATAGGCGGCAGCGTAACTCAAAAGTACGACGGCTTGGCCAGGCATGACAAGATCTTGAATATAGCGGCTACCGAGGCGATAGGCTTCTTCGAGTGCCCAGTAGGTAATGATGCATTGGTTGTTCTTGTATTCGATATATGGTGTCTGATCCTGCATGACGGCAATGGTCTCTTTCTTGTTTGCAGGCTCAATATTGATGCGATTGATGTTGCTAGCGAAGACTGGATTCTTGGCGGAAACCTCGAGGAATTGTTGCTTAGTCATAGAAAGGATAATGCGGAGACGGCCAGCATCGAGGATTGGCGTCAAAATATTCGACATGTTAACTGCGCCAGTTTCTTCCTCGAAGAAAAGCTTGGCATTGTCTAGCCAGAGAATGATGTTTTTGGCGCTATAAGCCTCGTTAAAGATTGCGCTAAGGAGGGATTCAAGCTGGCCGCGGCCGTTGGCTACAGAAATGAGAGAGTTGGCGTCAAGCTTGAAGATTTGGCGGAAGCGCAAGTTTTTATCAGTTTTCGCGTCCATGATTTCGTTCGCGAAGGCGCGGACAACGGTTTCGCGGCCACTTCCTTCGTCGCCGATAAGCACCACGCTTTGGTTGCCTCCGCGCGTGAAGATATCGATCATTTGCTTAATATTGTCGTTATGCGAAGCGATATTGACTGACGGAGCGCGACCGCCGGCGTACTGAGCAGAAACATTAATAGAGAAGCGTTCGAGCAAGTTCGAATAGCCGAAATCGAGATCGCGTGCGATGCCGCCAGTGTTGCGATATTCGAGGCTGCCATAGGTAAGCGCGCCAAGATAATTGAACCATTCGAGACCATTTTCGAGTGCTTCTGGGCTGAGTTTGATGGTTTTGAGCGCGTCGTCAATATCTGGTACGAGTTCTAGTGCGGCAACTACGACGGTAGCGCCACTAATTTCGTATAGATTGAGTTTTGTTTTGAGCTCCAAGGCCTTATTGAGAATGTCTTCGAAATTCGAATTGGAGCGTAAGAGGATTAGCTTAACGACGTCTGGGAATAGACCGTAGCGGTTAGAAAGAAAGATGCTGCTTTTGCATTGCAGGGCAGCGTCGACCAGCTCTTTTTCGGAGGCATTTTTAGGAATGCGCATTAAGAGGCCGCGAGAGATTTGATTGACGATACTGTCGTCCTTGCTGCGTGGGAGTTCGACGAGTGCATGTTTGATCCAGTATGGCGGCAGTGCGAGAAGAATTGCGAGGCCTAGCGCAGTCCAGCACCAGCTAGAGTGCAAGGTGAGATAAAGGATTACGGCAGAAACGAGACAGAAAAGTGATAAGAAGTAGAAACCTAGTTTGATGCCTGGGCGATTGAGGGCGCCGCCGAGTCTGGCTTTTTCGGCTCGTGGATGATTGAAATCAAAAGCTTTCATAGAATAACCCCTGAGAGACTAAGAATAAGACCGATGATTGGCGCGATTGGTAGAAGTGGCCAAGCGACAACCGAAATAATAGCGACAGATAGATATAGAATGAAGCAGACGAGACCAGCAATGATAATGAAGGTGCGAGCGAGCGCGCCGACAAAACGGGAAATTGCCTGGTTAAGGAAGGCAGTTAGGGCTCCCTGGAGACCTTTACCATGTTCATTTGCGGAGATTTGGCGGAAGGGGCGGAAAAGAGTTCTAAGCAAATCTGGAATCGAAAAATACTCATTAATGCGGACGCAGTGCTGAATTGTTCGGCGGACAAAGAAAGCCCAGCCATTCGTGTACCACCATAGAAAAAAGTTAGGAATAGCCATAAGTTTATTATATATCATTCAGGATATTTTCTGTTCGGGGAATAACTGTGGTATAATCTTGGAAGACGCCGTTGTAGCTCAGCTGGCAGAGCAGCTCATTCGTAACGAGCAGGTCGCTGGTTCGATCCCAGTCAACGGCTCCATTTCGAGTCTAAATAGCTTTCGCCAAGAAGGCTATTTTTTTATTGTGCGCGAGATTTAGTAATGCGATTATGCTAGAATAGATAATATGCAGAAGAAAAAGAGCAATAAACGCGAAGTTGCACTTACTTTCTTTCTGATTTCTTTGGCTATAATTGCGGCATTGTTCGGGGTTTGGTTTTGTGTTCTTGGCACGAAAGAATTGATCGGTGTTACGGATATCGACGTTAATATCCTGCTGCGCGACCCGTCCGAATATATTGCTGCGAAGCGTGAAGTGGCGATGACTGGTTTACAGGCTTTGATTCCTGGTATCGTTTTGCTTGTAATTGGCGCAGTTGTCTTTTCGATTTTCATGACACGTTTGCTAACTATTCTTCATGAAGGGCGTGCAATTTCGAGAATCGAAAGTCGCCTCGACGCGTTGGAAAAGAAGAGCAAGAAGTAGGATCTCGGCTCTTGGCAAAACGTCCGCTAAGCGTTAGCATAATTGCATAGTAAGTCAAAAATAAAAACAAACAAAACAAAAAGGAACTAAGAGTGGGTTCATATATTTTGTTTGCTGGTGGCTTGCTCGCAAGTGTGGCGTCTGGAGTGTTAGCGCTAGTCTTGCGTCGAGCAGACGGCAAGTAAAGCAGGGGAATCCTCACTAATACTAGTGAGGATTTTTCTTGTTCAATAAGCTAGCGCTACTTTTGCGAGTGAATAAGTTATGGTAAAATTATGGAAGCTATGAAAGAATTGGCGGCCGATTTTAAAGCGATTTTCAAGAAAGATCGCGGCTTATTTATTTGGATGATTATACAATTTGTTCTTAGTTTGCTATTGTTTTTGATTCCGATTTTGCGCTTAAATCCAACCCAGCCAAAGGTGTGGGCGCGCTATTCGGACATTGATAATGGCTATTCGCAGGGCGATTGGTGGTATTTGGTATCGTTTTCGGTGATGGCTTTGACCTTGGGTTTGGGTCATATTTTGCTAAGCGCAAGATTGTTTACTAAGCGCGGCAAGGATTTTGCTCGTTTATTTTTGGGTATCAGCATGATGATTGTGCTGGTTGCGATTCATTTTGTAATTACTTTGCTTGGGGAAGGTTAAAATGGCTAAAGTAGTAGAAATTCCAAGGGGGAAGAGAACTCTTCGCTATCGTTTTTTTGAGATCTTGCCTTTTGTTTTAAGTGTTTCCATGGTGGCGCTTTTGCCGCTTCTGTCATGGATTTCGCCGGTTTTGGGCTCGTTGTATCTTTTGACGATTGTGATTATGAATCTCGTGAAGGCGGTTGGTATTGCTTATCGCATGATTCAGGGGCAGAAGAAGGTTAAGGAAGCGTCAAAAATTGATTGGCGTAAACGTTGCGAGGAAATTGATTCGGCTGATACGCAGGTTGTGATTCCAAATGAAGAGCTTCGTAGTCAGTACGACTTTACTGAGCATCTACATAATTTACAGATGGTTGCCAATAATCCAACAAAGTTCCCAAAGACGACGGACGTTTGGCATGCTGTAATCGTCGCGATGTATGACGAAGATTTTTCTGTTCTCGATCCAACCATTCAGAGTCTTGCAAATACGACTTTTGACAAGAGCCGCATGATTGTGATTATGGCTTACGAGGAACGTGGTGGCCCCGAGGCTGAAGCGACAGTGAAGCGTATTGAAGAGAAATACAAAGATTCGTTTAAGTATTTTGAGCTCGCAAAGCACCCAGCAAATATTCCCGGTGAGGTTGTTGGCAAGGGCGCCAATATTACGAATGCTGGACGTGCGCTTCAGAAACTTGTTGAAGCTAAGAAAATTCCAGTAGAGAATGTTATTGTTACGACACTTGATAGCGATAACAAGCCAGAGAAGTGTTACTTTGATCTTGTGAGCTATGAGTTTGTCGTCCATCCAGAGAGGCAGAACTTGTCTTATCAGCCGGTATCTATCTTTACGAATAATATTTGGGATGCGCCTGCTGTTACGCGCGTGGTTGCAACGACGAACTCTTTCTGGAATTTGATCTGTACGATGCGTCCACATACTCTGAGAAATTTCGCATCGCATTCTCAGCCACTTAAGGCTTTGATTGGTATGAATTTCTGGAGTGTTCGCACGATTGTTGAGGATGGCCATCAGTACTGGCGTAGCCTGTTTTACTTTGAAGGTGATTATGAGGTAATTCCGATTCGCGTGCCGATTTATCAGGACGCGGTTTTGAGTGATACCTTCTTGAAGACCTTGAAGGCTCAGTGGATTCAGCTTCGTCGTTGGGATTATGGCGCAAGCGATGTTGCTTTTGTGGCTGATTATGGTCTATCCAAGAAGCGCAAAGTGCCGATTTTCTCGTTTATTCCTAAGTTCTTCCGTTTGCTTGATGGTCATGTAACCTTGGCTGCGGTTGCGCCTATCGTGATGTTTGGCGGTTGGGTGCCATTGCTATTTAATTTTGAATCGCGTGATTTGTTGTCTCGTAATTTGCCGGTTGTAGTGAGCTATATTCAGACGGTGGCGGCGCTCGGTATTCTTGTGTCGGTTATCTTGTCGCTTAAAATGCTTCCGCCGAAGCCAGCAAATATGAAGGGTAGACCAAAAATTGTCATGGTCTTGCAGTGGATTATATCGCCGATAATTTCCGTTGTCTATTCGTCCTTCTGCGCCTTCTATGCACAAGGAAGATTGGCGTTTGGCAGATATATGGAGAAGTTTGACGTTACGAGAAAAGTTGTAAAAACGCACGACGAAACGCCGGACAAGACATAAGTTTTATTAAGGATCTAATCTGTAAAAGTGGCAAACATTGTACTAATGCTTGTTACTTTTTTTGATTTTCGTATAGAATCCGGAGCAAGCAGACGCAAGTTGCAGGTAAGTAGTAAAGTTGGAGCAATAGCGTCTGCGAATATCAAGTTTAGTTATTGAAAGGAGTTAGATATGTAGCTGGGCTAATATTTTTGATGCGAAAAATAATGTGGAGGTAATATGAAGGGAATAAAAGCAATTATTGCAGGGGCAGGGGCGCTATCCTTGGCGTCTTTCGGGGTGTTTGGCGGAGGTAGTGTCGGTGCTATCTCGGCGGTACGTTTGACAGATAATCCAGACAGTGCGACTTCTGTGACGGTAAAGCATGTAATTACTAATGGCTTGGGTAATATTTCGGGGGATATTACATACAGGTTTGCGCCATGTAGTAATTTTGCTGATCTTTCTACTCCGGCGGGCATAGTGGACGTCATTAGCTTTGATAATGTTGCGGTGAATGAAAATAACGAAGCTGAAGCTTCTGTTACTTTCGATTTGAGCGATTTGACGTTTGGCGCAGCCGGCTCGTATGAGTTCTGCATTAATGAGTTTGGTTCATCGAATCAGGCTATTATTGCGGATACTTATAATCGCTATAGGTTCTTTATTGATGTAATGAACGAGAAAGACGCCGATGGCGAATATACGGGCAATTTGGTAGCGAATCTCTCTCCGTTAGCATTGAATGATGAGACTGGAGAGAAGGGTGAAGCCGTGTTTACTTCTGAGCAGCAGCTTACTCATATCGAGATTGCGCATAAAGTCTTAGGTGATAAGGCGAATTTTGACCAGTACTTCGGCTATAAACTAAGATTCGATTGGGGTAAGTTATTGCCGGCAGATGAAGAGATTCTGATTAGCGGTATTGATGAGTATTATACGGATCCAGATACCGGCGAATTGAAGAAAAACTTAACTTCGATTAAATCAAATGAAACTGGCTACATATATCTAAAGAAGGATCAGGTTGCGATTATTGGTGTCGAGAACGGCAAGAATCGCCTTCCTGCTGACTTAGTTTACGATATTGAAGTCGGTAATCGTACTCAGTTTGAAGCGATGTATTCGAGTAGGTTTAATGACGATACGACGGGATTGACTGCGCTTAGGAATCTCCAGATTGTTTTGGAGCCGGGAGAAGGTGCTAGTGAAGCAGAGATAGCTCGATATAATAGTTCGAATAAGGTTCTCGTCACGCGTACGATGGAGGCTGGTGTTTCGACTGGTGTAGTAACCAAGTTGATGCCGTTTGTGGCTTTGACAATCCTTGGTAGTGCGATTGTTCTGGCGTTTAAGTACTATTCCAATAAGACTCGCAAGAATGGGGCTTAAGTAGGAAATGAAGATAAGGTATCAGAGTATGTTGAAGATTGTCGATGGGATAGATAGCTGTATAAATAATTTATTCAAGCTGCTCCTGTTTCCGATAATCTTAATCGGAGCCTATGCGCTATATGATTTGAGCCAGCTTGAGAGGGGAGCGGTAAAGGCTGCTGGCTTGGCGAAGGAATATGTTAGTACTTCGGATGACTCTGTCGACTTCGAGGCGCTTCTTCGAAAGAATGAGGAGGTAGTCGCTTGGCTTCGAATACCTGATACCAATATCGATTTTCCTGTAATGAGGGCTAGGGACAATAAGTACTATCTATCGCATGATTTCGAGAGGAACTATGCGATAACTGGTGGGGTCTTTTTAGACTATAGGAATGCTGGTGACTTTTCGGACGACTTCTCGGTGATATATGGGCACAGGATGAGTAGCGGCAGAATGTTCTCAGATGTCGGGAAGTTTGAAAACAGGGGCTTTTTCGAGAGTCACCAGCTGGCGGCACTCTATGTGCCGGGGCAAAAGTACGAGATCCGCTTCGTGGCTTTTGCTTCGGTATATGGAGTGCAAGCTGAAATATATGACGTTGGAGCATTTAGTAAGATTGAGGCGGTAAGGAAAGTCTTAGATAATGCGTCAATTGTAATGAGTGGAGAGGGCGGCGCGCATGCAAAATATATATTGCTCTCTACGTGCAGCACGAAAGAGCAGAACAAGCGAGACGTGCTGCTTGGTGTGTTAGTAGAAAAATAGGCTCGATGTTAAAATAATACTAATGTTAATTCACGTCGCTTTATTGGTGGGCGGGCTTATTGTGCTCGTAAAGGCTTCGGATGTTTTTGTCGAGGCTTCTTCGTCATTAGCGATTAAGTTGCGCGTGCCGAAGACATTGGTGGCTCTAACGATTGCTGCATTTGGTACTTGCGCGCCCGAGCTTGCAATCTCCTTTAATTCTATTGCCAGCCAGAATTATGACATGACTTTAGCGAATGTAATTGGCTCCTGCGTCGTGAATATTCTTTTGATTGTTGGTGTAGCAACGATCGTAAATCCGATTAGGGTGCGTTCGAGAGTGATTCATAATGAATTGCCGTTTTTAGTTCTGACTTCTGGTACGTTTTTATTCTTGCTGAATGATTCGATGTTTGGCGGAAAGAATGGTTTGTCTCGGATCGATGCAGGGATTCTTCTTGGTATATTTGTACTGTTTATTATTTATATTATTCTGGCCTACATATATAACCAGCCAAAGAAGCGTGGGCGACCGCCTAAGGCGAAGTATCCGCTTTCGGTATCGATTATCTATATCGTTTTAACTCTGGTTTTGATTGCTGTGGCGAGCGATTTCGTAGTGGATAATGCTGTGAAAGTTGCAAATGAACTGCATATTAGCGAGAAGTTTATTGCGATGACCGTGATCGTGATCGGCACTTCTTTGCCTGAGCTAGTAATGACTGCGACGGCTGCAAAGAAGGGCGAGTTTGAGCTAGCAGTGGGAAATATTATTGGGACGAATATTTTTAATATCTGCATCGTGCTCGGTCTTCCAATTTTGATTTTCGGAGGTTTTGAATCGGGTAGCTTTAATATTGTGGACAGTCTGGCTGTAATGGTGGCGGCCGTGCTGTATTATCTTTGTGGTTTTAGCGGAAAGAAGCTCATACGCAAGGAAGGGTTCTTGATGGTGGCGGTTTTCTTGCTGTATTATGGCTACGTTTTGATTACGCAATAAAATATGACCCCTCGGGCCACTTATATTGCTTGGTGGTTCTCATCTCCTACTTATGAAGTAACAAAAATATGACCCCTCGGGTCACTTTTATTGCTTGGTGGAGTGTAGGAGATTCGAACTCCTGACCTACTGATTGCGAACCAGTCGCTCTACCAACTGAGCTAACACCCCGTAATCTGTTGATTATTGTAGCACATTTGTCGCTATAATAATTACAAAAGAGAGAATAGGGCAGTCCGCGGCCATCTTCATTGACTTTTTGCGCAAAGATGTTATAATTGACACACTGTTCAGTGCGGCTTTTGCTGCATTCTGAAGAGATGTTCGTTTACGCTTGTAGATGCAAGGAGGAATTTGAAGATGGATGACATTGCATGGATGAATGACGAGTTTTTTGATCAGGTTTCGGAGTTTATGAGGATTCAGAGGGAAATTAGAAATACCGACGATTACGATGAAAATGAGCTCTACAGAATTTTCGAGAATGCGTTTGCTGATATCGATAACAGATTTCTGTATGAATCTAAAATGACGCCTGCGCAGTTCTGCTGGAGATTTCTCGAAGAGAAGGCAAACAAGGCTATGGAACGCACTCGCTTTATGCGAGATGGTGGCGCCAGGAAAGTCCTGATTGCAATTAGGGCAGTTGAGGCTAAAGACAATACCCTTTGTCTCGAGTATCACGGTCGTCTTATGCGCGCCTTGAACATAGCTATGGATTATGATAATCTCGGCTACGATCCGGTATTCATGACTGTGGGCTATCGCCTGGGTGATGGAATCGTCAGCGACGCTGCTGCAGATTTCCTGAGAGAGCGTGGCGCAAAGCGTATCGCGCACAAATACGACGTTGGGCCTGGCCTCGGTGAAGACTGGCTGGCTTGCGCCGAATTTGCTGTCGATAAGTTCTATGACGATATTATTATTGTATGCTCTCCTGAGGAATACGCATGCTCTTACTTTTCCTGCGTGCTGAAGAACATTATTCCGAAGCATGAGTTGGTCGCTTACAGAGAGAATGGCGCAAGAACCACTCTCGCCGTAAAAAATTTTACGGAACTCTTCGAAGAGGGCCCACTGGCCACTCATAAAAGAATTGCGGCCGCATTTTATTCCTGACTTTATCCGCGTACAGTTGAGAGAGGGCAACTCAGGCGCGCGCATCGAAACAAGCTATTACTTCAAAAGGCGGTCCGCAAGGGCCGCCTTGATGCGTTTAAGGGGTGCGTGATATAATAAGAAGAAAGGATATTGATATGGCGCGACCAATTACAACTCTCTTCATGCTCGAATCGCTTGATGGCAAAATCAACAGTGGTAACAGCGATGCTTTAGATGTTGACCGTGACTGGAAGATGATCCCTGGCCTCAAGGAAGGCTTGCAGCAGTATTATGACATTGAGCAGACGACCGCTCTTTTCTCTTTGAACACCGGCCGCGTGATGGCAAAAATTGGTGTTAATGAGCGCACGGAAGTGCCGGAGAAGATGGATGTCGTTACTTTTGTAATTATTGATAATGCGCCACATCTAACCGAGCAGGGCGTAGATTATCTTTGTCGTTGGACTGGCCGATTAATTCTTGTAACAACGAATCCTGAGCATCCTGCGCACAAAATGACTGAAAGATACGATAATTTAGTGGTTTTACAGTACGAAACGCTCGATTTGGGCAAGGTTTTGGAGGATGTCCGCGAGAAGTTTGGCGCTGAGGAGTTAACGATTCAATCTGGTGGCAATATGAATGGCCAATTTTTGCGTGACGATTTAATTGACTACGTGAATATTGTAGTGGCGCCAGTTTTGGTTGGTGGCCGCGACACGTCAACGCTGATCGATGGTGACGCAATTTCTTCTCCAGAGCAGCTAGATTTGATTCGTCCAATGAAGCTCCTAGAGTGTAAGGCGCTAAATGACTCTTATGTTCAGCTTAGATATGAGGTAATACATCGTGATTCTATTTAGCGACTTTGATGGTACGCTATTTCGTCGCGGAATCGAGGGGGATTTCGAGACGAATCTCGAGAAAATCAAGCTTTGGCGCAAGCGAGGCAATAAGTTTGCGCTAACGACGGGGCGCGGCCTTGGGAGCATTTTGAATGCTTTTCCTGAGCTTTGACAGTATGTCGACTATCTGATTTGTGATAATGGCGCGCTTTGCTATAGTCATCACGAGAAGATGTTCGAGCTGACAATTGGCGAAGATATAGAGCAGAGAGTCGTGAGCTACGTGAGGAGCTTGCCGGACAGTAAACGTTTTGATTTTGTGTATTACCGCGAAGATGGCGAGTTTGGTGCGCCGAGCGACAAGGATACGAAGATTCGTATTTGGGCGGTCGATCTCGACATGATGGCGCAAGTCGCACAGAGTTTGCGCACGGAGTTTGAAGGCGAGAATGTAATTTTCTTTGAGGGGCACACCCTGGTTCCGTACAATTCCGGTAGTCAGCCGTTTTTACGTGATTATCATCATGGCGCGATTGATGTGATGGCGGCGGATGCAGGTAAGCAGAATGCGATTTGGCGTGTGCTTGGTGACAATCCTGGTCAAGAAGCGGTAACGGTCGGTGATGGCGGCAATGATATGGATATGCTTGGTGAATTTGACGGCTATATCATGTCGACCGCAAGCGATGCCTTGAAAGCGGAGTTTAGAGAAGATCGCATTACGGATTCTGTGGCGGATTTGATTACAAAACGTCTGGTTTTTGAGGATATTCGCACGAAAATTGGCGAGGATTTCACGAAGAGCAAGCTTACTTATTATACTGATGACTCGACGGATTCGACAGTGTTTAGCATAGATGAGAAGTTTTTAATAAAGATCTCAGACAAGCGAACCGTTAAAGAGCAGGTGGAATTTTTGACGACTAATACGAGCGCGGTTTTTCAGAAGTATCTGTGTTCCGATGAGGAGCTAGAGTATGCTTGTTTGGGTTTTATTGAGGGGAAGCATTACAAAGACGACCCGATTGATGCAAGCTCGGCCGCTCGGCAAATTGCGGATATCGTGAAGAGCTATGCGCCGTACTCTTGCGACAACTATGGCTTCATGAACGATATGAAGCCGACCTGGTATGACTTTTTGCTTGATGAGATAGATTATGCTTCGCGACGAATTCCGGATTTGTCGCAGGATGCTGTGCGCTCTGCGCTTGAGAAGGTGCGTGGTTTTGAGCCGGAGAAACACATGCTACACGGCGACTTTGGCACGCACGATTTCTTGGTTAAAGATGGAGTGATTCGCGTCATTGATCCGATGCCAGTGATTGGCGACAAGCTTTATGATTTCTACTTTGCTATTTTGTCGAATATTGGTATTTTTCCAGAGCTTGGCTTAGATTACATTTTCTCGTTCTTCGACGAATATGAGCGTGATTATAAAGAAGCGTTGCTGACGATTGCGCTATATGTGCGCACGAGTCGTGCGGCGGTTTATGACCGGGCGCATCTTGATAGATATATTGAGCTTTATGCGGAGCGCTAAATGGTAAAAGTTGAGATTCGAAAAGATTTGGAACTTGGCGTTTGGCAGGGGATTGGCGGCGCCATTACTGAGGCGACCGGCTATAACTTCGCCAAGCTCAGCAAAAGGAAGCAGGAGCAGCTGCTCGATGCTTATTATGGCAAGGATGGCCTGGATTACCGTTGGGGCAGGATTAGTATTGGTAGTAACGACTTCTGCCTAAGCCCGTACGAGTATACAAAAAAGCGTGACATGAGCGACTTTTCAATCGAGCGTGACCGGCAGTTTATTCTACCTATGCTTAAAAAAGTTGTTCAGCAAAAACAGATTAGAATCATCGCTGCGCCGTGGTCTCCGCCTAGTTTTATGAAGCTTTCGCGCACAACGAGGCATGGCGGATTTCTGAAGCCTTGGTGCTATGGAAAATACGCAAAATATATCCGTAAGTGGATTGATATCTATGCGAAAGAAGGAGTAAAAATCGACTATCTCTCGCCGCAGAATGAGCCGCACGCGATTCAGAAGTGGGAGTCATGCCTGTTTTCTTATGGTGCGCTCAAAAAGCTATCTTATAAATATTTGGCAGAGGAGCTGAAAGATTACGAGATTCGCTTCTTGCTTTGGGATCATAACAAAAAGAACCTCCCAGAGGTGGCGGACGAGCTATTGAATGGCAAGTTTGTCTCTGGAGATAAGGTGTCTGGCCTCTGTTATCACTGGTACGATGGCACTTGCGAGGATGAAATGTGGCGAGTTCGTCAGGATTACCCGGATATCACGATGATTAGTTCGGAAATGTGCTGCGGTTTTTCGCGTTTTAATGAGAAAAACTGGCAAAATGACGCAAAAATGTACCTTTTTGAGCTGTTTTCGAACATAAATTGCGGAGCGAGCGCCTGGCTGGATTGGAATATGCTGCTCGACTGGAAGGGTGGCCCAAGCTACTGCGATAACAACGTGAAGAGTCCGATTATTCTGAACGAGCAGGGCGATGACTTTATCTTGACGCCAATCTATAAGGCTCTGAAGAAATTTGCGGAGATGTTTCCGGCTGGCAGTAAAGTGGTGCGCTGTGAGAATTCTTCAAAAAACGTTGCCGTGATTGCGCGAAAAACTAAGTCTGGCTACGAGGCTGTTGTTGCGAATGTCTCGAAAGAAGAACGTGAAATTTTGGTCAAAATCGGCGAAAAAGAGCAGAAAATCACCCTAAAACCGGCAGAAATTGACAAGATTAGCTTTTGATTTCGATATTTGCTTGCTTCAAAATGTCAGAATAGACGCTGATATTTGTTAGGTAAGCATCAAAGAAATTGTCGTTCATGACGAAGAATTGATGTTCGGCATGAGTATTCTCAACCTTCCAACGAATCGGCTGATTGTCTTCGATCTGGACGCCAGTAATGAGCATAGCGTGCTGGCTCTGAATGAGCTTGGTTGTAAAACCGGTTTCGTAATCGGCAAGCTTAAGGCCGACTTTCTCGTAGTTATAGAGACGAGTGTCGAGGATATTGATATTTTTGTGCTTAAAAATATCAATACGCGTGCCAATTTTGACTGGCAGGCCAGAGGCGAGCTGCATAATCGCAAGGTGCTTCATGTCGGCTTTTGGTAGGTTTAGATATGGCACTTCGGGGTGGAAAGGGTTATCGCTGTAGCTATCCTCGGTAATCTGAGTCGTGTAATACTTGTGGATTGGATTGCAGCGAACCAGCTGAAACTTATCGAGCTTGAGGCTCAAGAATCCATCACGGAAGCGGGCAGGGGTATAAGCGTGAAGATTAACTCTGTGGCCGTCGCGATTTGTGTATTTGTAATTGAATGAAATTGGAGGTTCGCCCGAAAGCTTGGTAAGGAAGCAGTACATCTCATTTAGTTTCTGCTTTTTGAGTTGATTCAGTTTTTCTTCGGAGAGCTCAGATTTAAGCCTGAAAAGCTCCAAAGCATCCGTGCGAGCTTTTTCGCGCCAGAGTGGTAAGAAATATTTGCGCGAATGATTTGTATTTTTATTCTCGGGCATCGCGCTCTCTGGAACGAGGCCATATTTGTTAACGAGGTTCACGAAGTTAGTAAACGATGCACCCTCAATGAGTGGATCATTAGCATTAAAGATGGTCTTGCGGAGTTTTGCGAGGCTATCTTTTGTTTCGATAACGTAATTGTAGAGATAATTGGTCTTTTCGAGCTTGTCAAAGAAAGTGATGTAATTGGCAGACAAAGCAAAGCGGCGCGGGATAATATTGAGATTCTTGGCGACATTGCCTTCAATGAGATTGAGGCTAGAGAAGCACCAACAGCGGCCAGAGTTATGCTGGTCGTAGAGATGATAGCTTGGGAGCTGAAGATTAAACTTAGCAGGATTCTCGCGCAGGATCTGGCGGTTCAGGACGAAGCGTTCAATGCCGTCTTTGGTAATTTGCTTTTCGGCAGCCTTATTGCGGCCATGTTGGTAGCTTTCGTGGAATTTCTGTAGGTCTGCAGCGCTTATGCTTTTCATAATCTTATGATAGCAGAAAGCAACAAAAAATACCCTTCGGGTATTCTTTCTTGAATTGGTGGGTCGCGAGGGGCTCGAACCCCCGACCTCCTCGGTGTAAACGAGGCGCTCTAGCCAACTGAGCTAGCGACCCATGATTTGTTAAGTCTCTGCGTCTAACGGAGAGATATTATGGATTATAACATAAAAATAGCCCAAGCGAAAGAGTGTGCTTGGGCTAAGGGGGTTAGTGAGATAAAAACTCATTCTTCATTTCGGTAATTAAACCAGAAATGAGAGGATACTTGGGTGCGGGGATGCCTATGCGATCTTCGATGGCGTTAAGCTCGGAGAGCTTCATGCTGGCGAAGTCACAATACGGGGAATCGGGATTACTCATGACCATGTAGTATCCTGCCAGGTAATTGTAATCCTTCGTGAAGCTGTAGTCGCCTTCGCGAGTATTCACTGTGCCACGAATAACGCGGTAAGTGATTTTATAGAGCTCTTCGAGGAGCTCCTTCTTCGGAAGCGGAGCCTTTTCGCTCATCATGATAGGGTAGAGAGCTGCAGCGATTCTATTAAAAGTCGCGCCGCTAAGAGCCCAGTCACAGGCGAATGTTGCATAGGGCCTAGGCATGCCATGATCGCCGCCAATTAAAACGTCGTTATACTTGGCGACTCCCTCGTATAACTTTTCATTATCACTCTTGGCGAGGATTTCAATGAAAGGCTTTAAAGGGGAATCAGGCTCGAGCATAGAAGCGACGAGGTGACGGCAGTTTTCGCTACCGCGAAGATGACACTCTATTTCGTGTCGCGTCAGTTCGAGCAGCTTGAGACCGTTTACGACGCGGTCTGCCGGTATACCGACTACGGATATTCCGTCAGCATTCTTGTCGCGGACATCGATTGCGGTATACTTCTTGTCGACTTCGACCTTCCAGTTATTGATACCATAAGCATCAAGAGCCTTCTTGAAGCAATAGTAAATACCTGTGGCGTCGAATTCAATCGCCTCGAGCTTCTCGCACTCTTCCGGTGTTATGAAGCCATACTTGATTTCCGAATCGTGATCGGAAATGTCGATCTGAAGATCCAGAGCGTCCTTGAGCAGCTGCTCATCAGGATGTCCATAGAGCTTTTCGACGGCTTCGTTTGCTACTGACATGTCATTAGCCAGAATAGAGCTAGCGAGGATTGTTGAGGTGATTGCCTCCTCAAGACGAGTAATCAAGAGATTCTTGATTATGGCATCGTTTTTGCTATCGGGATGCATTTCTGCCTCGATAACGCTCTTGAACCCCTCAAATGTGGGTCTCTGGAGGGCAACACTCGACAGAAGCTCACGATTGTACTGATATGTAGGAATCGTGAAACCTCTTGTAGCTATAGCATTCAGCCACGCCTGCTTTTCGCTGGTGGCATTTACTGCAGTTACGAGTTCTACAGGGTTGATACGTATGAGCTGGCGGGCAATCTCGCCGTAGTTAGGGGCGGTATTGGGATAGCGCATAAGTTTTACCTCTTTTCTAAATGATCTTGCTCGGTTTAGCACGAGCACAAGCTTAACCTACCAGTGTGGCAGATGTGTCTATTATGACACAAAAACGTTGATTTGTCAATCAGAAAAGAAGCCCCGCCGGTTAGGGCGGGGCTTGAAAGGGGGATGTGTTTACAGGTTATTGACGAGCATTTCCGCGACTCCGATATGCGGGAATCTGGGTTCGTCGATGGCGCTGCCAACAATTCGTCTTGCTGCGTTGAAGGTTTTCTCGTCGAACTTCGCATAGTCGAAAAGCGGCGAGTTTTCCTCGAAGAGCTTTGAAGCCACGAGGAATCCTTCGAGGTAGCATCTGTCGGCCTCTCTGGAATAATTGTGCTCGTTTGCCGTGTTGCGGCAACCGCGGAAGATTCGGATTGTTGTCGTCCAGCAGGTTTCCAGCTTGATACCGTACTCCGTGTGGAGACGTTCGGTGATCTTTGCAAAGCTTTCGCCCTTGTTAGCAAGGTCTGCGGCGATGACATACCAAGGCTTGGGTGTACCGGTAATCTTACCGGTACACTTGCGCTCGATAAAGGCATCGCCAATCTTTGCAAAACCTTCCGTCAAGGTTGCATCTCTGTCAGAGACGAGCCTGCAGGCGATTGAGTGCGGGATATCGAAGTAATCTTCGAGCGCAAAGGCACAGTTCATGTTGTGTCTTGCGTGTGCCTCAATCTCGTGTGCAACAAGTTTGAGGGCGGCAATTACGGAGCATTCCTTGTTTGTAGGAATGAAGATCTTACTTTTACCGTCTTCGCTATAGGTTTTGACGGTGACGGCGCTGTAGCTATCGGAGATTTCGACGCTCCAAATGTCATTGAGCTTGTAATCTTCCAATACGGAGCAGAACATAATCTTGAGATCTTCCGCATTCAGCATTGTCTTGCTGGCCTTCTCGGTAGCCTCTTCAGTAAGTCTTCTAGGCATGTTGTCGAGGCTGGGGAAGGTGACGGTTTCTCCTGCGGCAATAGCGTATGCCTTGGCAATAATGTCATCGTTGGTCCTGCCATGGTAATCATGCAGATAACCATTCGTGAGGCCTTCATCGCCCTGAGCAATCGCTATTGCAATTGCGTTAGTGAGGCGCTGCTTGCCAATAAGCTCGACTGCGAGCTCACGAACGAATTCCTCCCGAGCGTTTTTGGGGTTCGGGATGCTGTTCTCGATGCGTTCGAGTTCGAGGATGGCCTTGCGAGCTTCTTCCTCGCGATCGTTGTAGGTGAAAATGGGGTTTGTAAAATGCCCCTTTTCTGCTTCCTGAAGCCAAGCTTCCTTGGCTGTGAGGTGATTACTGGGGGTGACCACCTTCAGAAGGTCGATCGCCTCAACACCGATGATTCGCTGAAGAGTTTTCAGCATTTGAAACACTTCCTTTCAGAATCGTAAAAATACTTTACCCAGGAATAGGGCAACGCTTATATTATACCATATTCTGCAATAAAAAGCAAGTGCGCGTAATGCGTATGGACCAAAAAGACCCCTTAAGCAGCAGGGGTCGTTTTTGGGGTTAAATAATATTTTAGTCATAAGCGTTTTGCTAAATGGACTATTGTATTTTTTATAGGGGTGGCACGCTTGGAATTATCTAGAAAAGATGGTAAAATAAGAAAGTATTATTTAATCAAGAAAGGGCAGCGATGTCAGAAGAATTAGTTATGAAGCAACGTCATTCGCTCAGCCATATTATGGCCGCGGCGATTAAGAATTTGTATTCTGACACAACAACAGTCCGTTTCGGTGTTGGCCCAGCGATTGAAAACGGCTTTTATTATGACGTCGATTTTGGTGACGTTAAAGTTTCCGACGAAGATTTGAAGAAAATCGAGAAGGAAATGCACAAGATTATTAACAAAGATCTTCCGATCGTCTACTCTGAGAAATCTCGTGAGGAGGCTTTGGCTTGGGCAAGCGAAAACAAGCAGAAATACAAGCGTGAGTTGATTGAAGATTTGCCAGAGAACGAGACGATTTCTTACTATACGCTCGGCAACTTTGAAGATCTCTGCAAGGGGCCTCATGTTGAGTCTACTGGTAAGGTTGGTGCTTTCAAGCTAGAGAAGGTTGCAGGTGCCTACTGGCGCGGCGATGAGAAGCGCGAAATGCTTACTCGTATCTACGGTTTGGCTTTCGAAACTCAGGAAGAACTCGATGAATATCTAAAGAAGCAGGAAGAGGCTAAGGCTCGCGATCACCGCAAGCTTGGCAAGGAACTTGATTTGTTCTGCTTCTCAGACCTCGTTGGTTCTGGTTTGCCACTATTTACGCCTCGCGGTACGATTTTGCGTGATATTTTGAATGATTTTGCTCAGAGTTACCGTATTAAGAATGGTTACCAGAAGGTGACGATTCCGCATATTGCTTTGGTTGATCTTTATAAAACTTCTGGTCACTACGAGAAGTTCCCAGAGATGCTACAGTTTACGAGCCAGGAGTCTGGCGATCATCTCGCTTTGAAGCCTGTCAACTGTCCTCATCACTCGCAGATTTTCGCTTCACAGCCACGCTCTTATAAGGAGATGCCAATTAAGTATCTCGAAACGACGATGGTTTACCGCGATGAGCGCAAGGGTGAGCTTGGCGGTTTGAGCCGCGTTCGCTCGATTACTCAGGATGATTCGCATGTCTTCTGTACGGAAGAGCAGATTGGACAGATTTTCGGTGAATTGATTGCTTCTGCGCAGGATTTGTATGAGCGCATTGGCATGAAGCTCAAGCTCCGTCTTAGCTTCCGTGATGATGGCGACGGTTATACCGGTACGACCGAGATGTGGGAGAAGGCCCAGAATGCTATTCAGGCAATGGCTGACGAGCATAAGATTGAGTATTTCATTGGTATCGGTGAAGCAGCAATGTACGGTCCAAAGATGGACTTCATGGCAACGGATGCGCTTGGTCGTGAGTGGCAGGTCGCGACGGTTCAGCTTGATTATGCAACGCCAGCTCGCTTTGGTCTTGAATATGTCGATGCTGATGGCAGCAAGAAGACACCAATCATGGTTCACTGTGCTTTGCTCGGCGCAATTGAGCGCTTTATGAGCGTTTTGATTGAGCATACGGCAGGTTGGTTCCCATTCTGGATGGCGCCAGAGCAGGTTCGTATCTTGGCTTTGAACGATACGGTCGCTGATTATGTCGAGAAGGTCAAGGCTGTCCTCGATGAGACCGAGTTGAATGAGCCGCTTGAACACCGCAAGATTCGCTATACGGTTGATAATCGCAACGAGAGTCTCGGTAAGAAGATTCGCGAAGCAACCAAGATGAAGATTCCTTGCGCTTTGATTGTCGGACCAAAGGACGCTGAAGCAAATGAAGTTTCCGTCCGTTTGCGCGACAAAGAAGAGAAGGTCAAACTCGACGATCTTAAGAATTACCTACTTGGTTTGTAATTCAAGAAAAACACCTCGGAAACGGGGTGTTTTTTTGATTTTAGTAACGAGCATACGAAGCTAGGACGTGTTTATATATCATTGTGCTTATGCTAAAATAAGCAGCGAGAAGGAGAAATAATGGAAAACAATAATATTAATGCGAACACTATTAATACAAGTGTTCCAGTTAATACCACTCCTGCAGCAAATCAGGGTGGTGCAAAGAAAAATACAGGCCTCATTATCTTAACTATTTTGCTTGGTCTAGGTACTGCTGGTTTTGGTACGGCATTCTTCATGGAGCGCAACAAAAGCGGCAATGGCCCTGTAGCCGACAAGTCTGACAATACTTGTGTTGTTACTCAGGATCAGGTTGATAATGCTGAGGAAGGCACAATTGGCGATATCGTCGCTAACTACGATACGGACAAAGAGGTTAAGGACCTTGTCAGCGAGATGATTAAGTATATGGGGGAACGAAGAGATTTGGATATTGTTTCTCCAAACATGATGACTATTGATTCTGGCAGCGTGCCTGTAAAGCTCGATAATGGCGCTCTAACTACTGTTTCTAAGAGCTTTGGCGTTACTGTTACTCCAGTTGATACAGCAAAGGTAAACGCATACAATACTGCTGCTAATGATTTCTTTATTTCTAAGGGTTTCACTAAGAATTCAGAGATTGGTGGCGAGTTTCTATACTACTTCGATAAAGATAATATCCGCTGTGGTGTTACCAGCTCAGGCATTCCATTCAGCGTGAACTGTTCTAATGTTAATTGGATTAGCGACGAACAGGCTGAGTTCGTAACCGCGCTTTATAATGCTTTCGTCGCAAACAATACAGATGTGAATAGCATGAATGTTTATATCGCTAAGAAGAGCGATATCGCAACGAGCACTAGCGGCAAGTATGAGTATATCCGCGCTACGATCGCTTCTGCTAACTCCATTGTTGGTGGCGGCTATGCTTTGTATTATCGCGAGGTTGGTGCTACTGAATGGACCTACGTATTAGGCGGTAATGGCATTCCTAGCTGTTCAGAGTTTGATGAAGCAGCTACTGAAGCATTTACTGGTAGCGGTTTCGCCTGTGGCGACAACGGCGAAATCAAGACTGTTGGCGAATAATTAGCCTGATGTTTTGGAAAACTCCCCAGTTTTGGGGAGTTTTTGCTTGTGCTAAAATAAGCCTATAAGGAATAAACTAAATGGAGGTTCTTGTGGACGGAACAAGTAGTGTAAAGGCAGAGAGCGACGCCTACGAATTAAAGCGTTCAGTTAAAAACAGTATGGGTTTGGTGGTCTTTGCTGTTGTGATGACTGTTGTATCGATTGCGGCGGGTGTCTATATCGTAATCGATAAGATGACGGACCAAAAGCGTATTGACGATGCTATTAGTAAGAATTGTTTGACGCCGGCAGATCCAAGCCAGGCGGTTCCAACGATTGATGATGTGGATAGTGGCAGCGGCAGCAGTGCAGGTATTGCTACGGATACCGTGACGCCAAATGCTAATGATTATATCTATGTTGCTGACTGGGGCGTAAAGGTTAAAAAGCCGAGCGATTACTACATTTGGTATCGCGTGATTCCAGATTCTGGCAGCGCTTATGGTGCTAGATTGCAGATTTCTGCTGGCAAAAAGGACGCTCAGGCTTGGAGAAATTATGGTGATTTCGATAACGGCGGTCAGTTGTTGAATATCCTTCGCACTACTAATGCTGATGAATTTGAGAATACTGCCAGTGGTGCGACTTTGATTGGCCAGGTTGGCGATTACTATTACTACTATAACGGTCCTCAAGCTTGCTCCGGAGCAATGATGGGTGATACGGAAGCCTGCCAGGCAGAGAACGCAGTTTATAACGATATAAAAGCTGTCTTTGGTGACATAAGCAACTGGTCTACATTCTAAATATGGAATTCTCCCCGATCGAGGGGAGATTTTTTATGGCCTTTTGTGAGAGGTCGTTTTTTGTTGACTTAAATACTTAGTTCATTTTTTTGTTATTACATCTGTTATTGTTGTATTTATTACAACAATAGGGCTTGCGCCATAATGAATGTGTTGTAGAAAACACAACGTATTTCAGAACAACTATTGTATACAAAACCTAAAGCGCTTATGGTATAATTATTGATATAGTTTGCCGCAGTGGGAGAGCGGTGAAATAAAAATGGGAGAGATTTATATGAGGATTGGCCATGCTTCTATGCGCAAGAAGTTCAGGCTAGCCGGTGCTGCACTCGCCGGTTGTTTGGGCATTACTTTATTAGCATTTGGTTTTCTTAGGCTTTTTGCCGAACCGCTTGGCGATGATGCGCGTGTTTATGAAAATGATCAATTAACCTATTACATCACGGTTAATAGTGATGGCATTGATCATGAGGGCACTATTTCTTCGGACTCTCAAATCGCAGATGAGGTTAGTGGTGTTACTACGATTACGGATGTGCTTCCGGATGGCCTTACGTTTGAAGGCTTCGTAACCTCTCCTGACGGCACTTTTGGTGCAGTGCAGCGCGATGACAAGACTACGCAGTGTTCCGGCCGCGTGATTGACGATACGAATGAAGAGAGCCTTACTGAGGGCGCTTGGAATGCTGACTCTTCTGAATTTACGTATCATGGCTTGCACTATGACGCGAATACCCGTAAGGTGACTTTCCGCACGAAGGGCATTGGTGCAGGCTGTGAGCTAACCGTTGGTGTTATTACTCGCACTCCAACTCTCCCAGAGAATGTCTTGAGGATGGATTTTTACGACCATGCAAGCTATCTCGACGAATCTCTCTTTGGTAACTCGAATACCGTACACGCCTGGATTCAAAAGTCTGTTATTCCTGGCGAATGGCAATTATCATACCGCTATGACGGCGATGTGCCAGCAAATGCGCCATCTTTGTCTCTGACGACTATCTATGAAGATAAGAACGCGGCGATTGAGGTTGCTGCTGTACCAACGCTAGAAGGCTATACTTTTGACGGTTGGTATTACGACGCAAGTGCATATGATAGAAAGAAGGACGGTAATTCCTTAACCGCTCTTCCTGGCATGAGTATTGAGTTGTATGGCTCATGGACCCCCAACTGGCGAAATTCCAAGTGGTGACCCAGTTAAGTATGACGTTAATTATGAAATTGAAGGCACGAAGCCAGCAAGCTTTAACGTGCCAGCAAAACGCTCATATTATGAAGGCGCAAATGTGGAAGTTGATACTACTGAGAGCGGAGCAAATTTTGATGGTTACGATTTCTCTGGCTGGGATACGGACGATATTAGTCTCGATGATGCGGAATTTGTCATGCCGAGCCGAAATGTTACTTTGCGCGGTAGTTTCGATCGCGAAGCCTATACTGTTTCCTACGCTTTCTTGGGCGATGTAAAGCCAGAGAATGCCGATAGTCTATTGCCTGTAACGACGGAACATTATGCCGGCGACATTATTAATCTAGCGAACGCTGTATCGGCGGAAGGCTATGAATTTTCGGGGTGGATGGCAGATCCAAGCTTTGAGATGCCAGCAAAGGATGTCGTTATTTATGGTGAATGGTCTAGGAATAAGACCGAGTTTACGCCAGGTATTTCGATTAAGATCGTTAATCCAAAGAGTGAGTATTTCAAGAATGATACGGTTCAGTTCGCCGTTACCGTGACGAATGATGAAGCGTTTGATTTGGATAATGTTTGGCTGGAAGAGTTGCTCGAAGGCGCAGTGTTTGTAGCGGGCGATAATTATTCGGTAGAACAGGGCACTTTCGCTAAGATTGATAAACTTTCGGCAAATAGTTCCGTGACGGTCTATGCGGAGTATCTAGTCACGAAGAATATCGAGAAGATTTATACCAACGAAGTAGAATTGATTTCTGCGGATGTTTCTGACGACGGCTACGTTTTGCCAGACGAATGGAATAATAAGGCTTCCGTAGATTTTGCAACTGGTATAACCTCGGATATTCCAGTTGATGAAGATGATGAGGATGCTAAGACGCCATCGACTTATGATGGTTTGGGCAAGATGGTGATTTCGGGTATTGTCCTTGCTGGTGGTCTAAGCTTGTGTATTGTTCTGTCCAGGAAATTCCGTCGCGGTAGAGTTCTTTATGGCTATTATGCCTGCATTATGGCTGTTTCTGGCCTAGTAGTAGTTTTGATGAATGGCGGCTTTAGCTTTGCTGATAATGATACTTTGCGCCCAGATCTAGACATCTATTCATCGAAGCTAAGCTATACTGACGGCGATGCGGGTGCATGGAGAGTACATGAGTCTGCTAGTTGGGTTGGCGTTGGCGAAGCGGTATTGAATATTCGCGTCAATTCAAATAGGATTTCCGATGTACACAATAGAGATGTGATTCTTGTCTTGGATAACAGCAACTGGACGGGTTATGCAATTAACGGTACCGAACCAGATGATGATTCCGATAAGTTGACCATGGATATCATGAAGGATGGCGCATTGGAATTTGCTGAGGGCTTACTAGAAGATGGCGATAGCAGAATCTTTGTAATGCCTACTTGGGGAGAAGCCGCTGGTGATATGACGAGCGATTTGGATGACGTACGTGCGCAATTAAGCACAATTTCGACCGCAAGCAACACTAATTACAGTAGCTATATTGAAACTTACAATAAACTTCTGACTTATCTCGATAGATATCTTGAACGTGATGATATCAGCGATCGCTCGCTAAAGATTGTATATGTTTCTGACGACCACGTTTCCGATAGTAGTGAAATCGCGAAGTATAAGATGATAAAAGCTAAGGTGCCGGACGCAACGGTTGCTGGCATTGGTATTGGTGTTATTGAAATCATGGGCGAGCGCTACGCTAGTATGTCTACGGCCTTTGATTTGGGTGTCGGCAGGTATTGGATGGGTGTTGACGGTAACCTTGCTTCAATCGATTGGTACAACAGGGCGGTAAATGGTCTCGATAATATTTCCGATTGGCATAGTAACCCAAGCAAAGATGGCTATGTTGCAGCTTTAATTAAGGCGATTGATGGCGCTCAGAGCTATGACAAGTTTAATATTGAGACACAGATCAATCTTGAAGATTTTACGATTGAGGGTATTTTCGGCAATGATGGTGATATTACTGTAAACGAAGGTAAGATTACTTGGAAGAACGAAGAGAAGGGCTTTGTGTCCGGCATCAATTACAACATGAATGTTCTCCTGAAGGCTAAGGACGAAACAGTTGCAAAGCATAAGCTATATTCTCTAAATACAAATACGACAATTGAAACTGATGCTAGAGATATCGAAGCGGATAGTGTTTCGGAAAGCCTTGGCGTCGTTTTAATGAATGGCTATGAGCTGAACTTCGACATTAATAACCCAAGCACTTGTTCGCTTGGCGACAATGTCGACGGCAAAATTTACTTGGCATTCCAGAAAATCGATTTAGACGAAAGTGGTGTAAGCTGTGAAGGTTGGAACTTTGATACCTTTAAGAATAATGCCGAAAATGGCCTGATTTATGGAAGCAAGAATGACAAGATGCCCGCGCAAGATATGACGTTGAAGGCAACTTGGCGCAAGGTTGACGCTGAAGTTCATATGGACGGGCAAATTTATTCGGTTGCACCGGCAGTTCTAATGGATGGCCTAAGCTTTAATAAGAAGATTTATCAGATTGCTGGTAGCTCTGATCTTCTATTGAGAGCTGACGCATGTCCAAGCGCATATATGGACGAGGCGCACCGTATTTCCGACGATGACTCTGCGACGAAGATTTATGCATGGCGTAGCGACGTGAGCTCGTATAGCTATATCTACTATCAGGAAGCATCGCAGCCTTATAGCTATTACAGGCCAACCTTCTACTGTTCCGATGCTGAGACGATTGTCATGAACGAGAATTCGAAGGGCTTGTTCGGTAATAGCTTCTATGACGAAATTGATGGTCAAGCCGATTATAGTTACTATTATTACTCGAATTATCGCATGTTCGATGAAAGCGTCGGCGAATGGGATGCGTCAAATGTGAAGAATATGGATCACTTGTTCTATAATAGCCAGCTCGGTCTTGTAGCATTAGGCTCTTTGAATTCTTGGGATACATCAAATGTAGAGAACATGGATCGTTTGCTAAGCAATACATACATAAGTAGCAGCTATGATTACAGCAACGTATTCAAAGACTGGGACGTTTCGAATGTGACTTCGATGAAATATGCTTTCTCGGGCTTGTATGCCCATGTGCTGACCGGTATCGCAGGATGGGACGTTTCGAATGTTAAGGATATGACGGGTATCTTTAGTAGCGACTCTAGCTACAGATCTATGAACTATGATTTATTGGCTGGCTGGGATGTGTCTGGCGTTGAGTCATTTGAGAGAGCATTTTATCAATCCAGTTACTATTCCTATGATAGCGGAAGACACGTAGACTTTAGTGGTATCTCAGGTTGGGATTTAAGTAGCGCTAAGAGCACAAAAAATATGTTCTACGGCCACGAAATTGCTGATATGTCGGCATTCTCGGGCTGGGATATGTCTAATGTTGAAGATGCTTCTGGAATGTTTGATAGTACTAAAGTTTGGACTAGTGGAACTGCAGGTAGCTTGGCTGCTCTTGCTGATTGGGATTTGAGTAGCGCAAAGAATGTGAGTTTTATGTTCAGGGGTTCGAATGCTTCAAGTGTTGCTGGTTTGGCGGGTTGGGGTGACACTACGAAGAATATTGAAGATTTCAGCTGCATGTTCCTCGAAACGAAGCTAACGAGTTTGAATGGTTTGCAGTCTTGGAACACTTCGAGCGCAAAGGATATGAGCTACATGTTTGCTACTGATCGACAGAATAATAGCGTCACGCCTCAGGTTCCACGAGATTTGACTGACTTGAGTGGCGTGAGCGCTTGGAATGTTTCGAATGTCGAAAACATGGAAGGCATGTTCAGAGGTGCTTATCCGGAGGATTTGACCACTCTTGCTAGCTGGAATGTTTCAAAGGTCGAGAACATGTCTTATATGTTCTGCGGTACTAGGTATTCGAAGACTTTGTGGTGTACCGATACTGGAGTTGGCAGGTCTAATAACGGTACGGTCACAATTAAGCCGGCTTATGGCGGTCCAAGATCTTTGTCTGGCCTAGAGAACTGGAATACGGCCAGCCTTAAGAAGATGGATGGTATCTTTGCAGGTGGAGAGCTGACCGACCTAACGCCAATTAGCGGCTGGGATGTTTCGAAAGTCGAGAGTATGAAATTGGCTTTCGCGGGTCTAAACGTTAGTAACTTCAGTGCGCTCAGTGGCTGGACTACGTCGAGTCTCGTGTATATGAATTCTATGCTTCTAGGCAACAAGGCTACAAGTCTCAATGGCTTAGGCACTTGGGACGTCACGAAGGTGACAAACATGGAGAAGGCCTTTATGGATATGACAAGCCTTTCGGATATAACAGCGCTCTCGGGCTGGACCACGAGCTCTTTGACCTACATGGAGAGGATGATGATGGGGCATAAGGCACTTACGAGTCTTTCTGGCCTTGAAGGTTGGGATGTATCAAAGGTTACTAACTTCAACTATGCCTTTGTGGGATATGAGCCGTATAATCCTAACCACAACTCCGTGACAAACTGGGCTACATACGGACAATCGGTTTTGACGGATATTTCAGCGCTTGCAAGTTGGGATACGAGCAGTGCGAACTGGATGGAAGATTTTATTGCGGCAAACCGTCAGCTTTCGGATATCTCTCCGCTTGCTGGGTTTAGAGTACATAATGCTTACGGTTTGTCAGGATTCTTTGAGGGCGATTCGAGCATTACAAATCTGAATGCGCTCGAGCATTGGTACGATGATGCGGATAATAGAACGTCTAATATCTCTGTCGAGTTCAGCTTCACCTTTGCATATATGACGAATCTGACCGATGTCTCTGCGCTAAGCAACTGGACGAGCGAAAAGGTTAGCCCGAGCTACATTACATCCCTAATGCGTAACGACTCACGTGTAACGAGCTTTACGCCATTGAATAATACTTTCTTTAATAAGACATATTCTACTTGGCAGAAGCAAAACGCCTTTGACGGTACGAATGGCACTCGCCCAAGCTGGTACTAAAAAGCGTAGGGATAGTAGAGGCGACCCCCAACGGGGTCGCTTTTTGTTGTAAAATGAAATAATGGATATCTTGAAGGGACTTAATAAAGCGCAACAAGAAGCGGTCGAGACGATGTCTGGGCCAGTTCTGATTTTGGCAGGCGCTGGCAGCGGTAAGACGAAGACTTTGACGCATCGTATTGCAAACTTGATTGCTCATGGTGCGCAGCCGCGTGAGATTCTGGCGCTAACCTTTACGAATAAGGCCGCAAGAGAGATGCGCGAGCGTTTGGCGAAGTTGCTCGACATGGAGAATTCCTTCAGTTTTATGCCTTGGATGGGTACCTTTCACTCGATCTGTGTGAAGATTTTGCGTATCGAAGCAGAGAATGTGGGCTTGGATAAAAATTTTGTTATCTATGATTCTGACGACAGATTGACGCTTATTAAGCATGCGATGAAAGAGCTTAATATTAGCGATAAGAATTTGAAGCCAAAGGCGGTTGAGGCTGCAATCTCGAAAGCAAAGAATGAGGGTAAGGGTGTTGATGAGTACGCCGCAGAGGCGATCTATCCGCAGCAGAAACAGATTGCGGAGGTATATGAGCGCTACGAAGATAAGCGCCTGAAGTCCAACGCCGTCGATTTTGACGATTTGTTGCTCGATGTGGCCAAACTATTTCGCCAGCGTAACGACTTGCGCGAGAAGTGGAGTAATAAATTTAGACATATTCTGATTGACGAGTATCAGGATACAAACCATATTCAGTATTCGCTCGTAAAAATGTTGGTCAACGAGGAGCGCAATATTTGCTGTGTGGGCGATGACTGGCAGTCGATTTATTCTTGGCGTGGTGCGGACTTTACGAATATCTTGAATTTTGAACGCGATTTTCCTGGCGCTAAGGTGATTAAGCTCGAGCAGAATTATCGTTCGACACAGAATATTCTCGATGCGGCCCAAAAGATTATTACGAAAAATACGCAGCGTTCAGATAAGGAGCTCTTTACGGAGCTCGGCGAGGGTGCACCGCTCGATATTCACGCAGCGCGCGATGAGCAGGATGAGGCTAGCTGGGTTGCGCGTCAGATTAAGATTCAGAGTACGACTGGCGGTCGTCCGCTTTCGGATTTCGCGGTGCTTTATCGCACGAATGCGCAGTCGCAGGCTTTTGAAAAAGCTTTTATTGAGCAGAGAATTCCATATAAGTTGGTTGGCGGCGTAAGGTTCTATGATCGTAAGGAAGTGAAGGACATCTTGGCGTATCTTCATTTGATTGTGAGCCCGCACGACGAGGTGTCTTTTACGCGTGTAATTAATGTGCCGGCTCGTGGTATTGGTGCAGTCTCTTTGCAGAGGATTTTGGCGGGCGAGACGGATAATCTTTCGCCGAAGATTCAACGCGCCTACGAGGGCTTCTTGGGCATTTTGCAGGATTTGCGCTTGAAGGCAGCGGCCAATGCTAACCCGGCGGACATTATTGAGACTTTGCTGCAGAGGACGGGCTATCGCGAGTATTTGAATGACGGCGATAAGCTTAAAGCAGAGGAGCGCAATGAGAACTTGACGGTTCTTGTTGGTGAGGCGGGCGCCTACAATAATCTTGATGAATTCTTGGCAGATGCGGCTTTGATGTCTTCGGCAGATGAGGCTGCTGGCGACGACGCTGCGACTCTGATGACTTTGCATGCGGCGAAGGGCCTGGAGTTTCCAGTCGTCTTCTTGGTGGGTATGGAGGAAGGCTTGTTACCGCACGTACGCTCAATGGATGAGTCGGCAGAGGATGTCGAAGAGGAGCGTCGCTTGACTTATGTAGGCATGACGCGCGCAATGCAGAAGTTGTTCTTGACCTATGCGCAGTCTCGTTTCATGTACGGCGGTCGTAGCTATAATTTCCCATCGAGGTTTTTGAGCGATTTGGGTTTTAACCCTTATGGTGCGCAGGGCAGCGAGGGGGATTTTGACGACGATGACGACTTTGGCGAAGACGATACTTACACTGAAGGCTGGGATACGGATCCGTTCCCAGATGATGGCCCAATCTACGAAGGTTAGAAACAGGGGTGAAAAGCTTGTGTTGCTAGGTTTTTTGTGTTAAAATATACGCATATATTAGCTCAGCAAAAGACGTACGTGTCAAAAGTATCGTGCTTTTGCTTTAACCAAAGGAGTGTTCATGCGAGAATACGAATTAACCGTACTCGTGCATCCAGATTTGGAAATGCATCTTGAGACGGCAACCGACAAGGTCAAGGCTTTGATCGAGGCTAACGGCGGTAAGATTACCAAGGAAGCCAACGAAGGAAAGAAGCGCCTTGCTTACAGCATTAAGGGTCAGGACTTTGCGGTTTATTACTATTACGAATTGGAACTTCCTGCAGCTGCACCAGCAAAGATTTCTTCCGTCCTCAACATTACGGACGAAGCTATCCGCTACTTGCTAGTCGCTAAGGATCCACGTCGTGAGAAGATGGCTGCAAAACGCCAGGAGCGCAAAGCTCAAGAAGAAACTAAAGAGGAGGAATAATACAAAATGGCGCGGGGATTTAGTAAGGTGATTATCATGGGTAACCTAACGAGAGATCCAGAACTACGTAGCACTCCAAGTGGTACTCAGGTCTGTAGCTTCTCGGTGGCAGTTAACCGTGTTTATAATGGCAACGAACAAGTTTCATACTTTGATTGCTCGGCTTGGGGGAAAATGGGTGAAACCGTCGCGCAGTATTGTAAGAGGGGGAGTGGAATTCTAGTTTCTGGTCGTCTCGATCAGCGTAGCTATGAAGATAAGGATGGCAACAAGCGCAGCCGCGTAGAAATTACCGTTGAAGACTTCAACTTTGTTGGCGGTGGCAACGGTGATGGTGGCGCAGTTGAAGGTGGCTCTTCGAGCCGCAGCCGTTCTAAGAAGACTTCAGCTCCAGCTGACGAAGTAGCTCCAGATGATATGTCTGACGGGCCAATCGATCTTAGCGAAATTCCATTTTAGTAATTAAGAAAGGATAGTATGAAAAGATACAAGAATGATCCAGATATGTACTTCGATTACCGCGATGTAAAGACTTTGCAGCGCTACGTCGATGCATATGGCCGCATTGAGCCAATCAGCAAGACTGGTCTTTCGGCAAAGCAGCAGCGCCAGCTAGCAGTCGCTATCAAGCGCGCACGCCATCTAGCTCTAATGCCATTCGTGGCTAACGCTTAAGGTGGTACGATGTACGGACCAACGGATTTAAAGAAGAATACCCTAATTACGCTTGATGGCCAGCCGTACAAGGTGGTTGAATATTCTCAAAAGGTAATGGGGCGCGGTGGAAGCATTGTCAACGTTAAGGTTAAGAACCTTATCACTGGCGCGCTTCTTCCAAAGACTTTCAAAGGTCAGGAAAAGATTGAGCCAGCTGAAGTTACTAACAAGACTGTGCAATATCTTTATAATGACGGCGAGAAGTTCTATTTCATGGATCCAGCTAGCTTTGAGCAGTATGAATTGCAGGCTGATATGGTCGGCGATTCTAAGGACTTCATGAAAGAGGGCGAAGAGTTCGATATTCAGTTCTTCAATGGCGCACCAATCAACTTGGTTTTGCCAAAGAATGTCTGGTTGAAGGTAGAATATACCGAGACCGCAGTGAAGGGCGATACTTCATCTTCTATCGTCAAGGATGCAAGGCTTGAAACCGGCGTTGTCGTTAAGGTTCCAGCATTCATTAAGACCGATGATGTAGTTTCTATCGATACTGAAACTCGCGCTTATCGTGAGCGTCAGAAATAATCTAAAAGGATTTGTTTTGACGGTTTCTAGTAACATAGAACGCAATAATGACCAGGAGCCTATCCTGGTCATTGTTGGACCTACAGCCTCAGGGAAGACGGGGCTAGCTGTGCGCGTGGCGCAGGAGTTGTCGCGCCGTCGTGGCTGTAATATAGAGGCGGGCGAAGTTGCTGCAGAGATTATCTCGGCGGATTCGCGGGCTATCTATATAGATATGGATATAGGCACCGCTAAGCCTGATATGGAGGAGCGGGGCGGCATTCCGCACTATGGTTTTGATCTGGTTGAGCCCGGAGAGCGTTTTACTGCTTACGAGTTCCAGCAGTACGCGCGTGAGTGTATTGATAAAATTCGTGCTCAGGGCAAATTACCTATCATTGCGGGCGGTACGGGCTTGTATGTTGATGCGTTAATTTATGATTACGACTTCAGTGCGGATTCCAAAAAGAATTATACGAACCGCCAAGAAATGAATTCGGACTACGTAGTAATTGGTATCGACTGGCCACGCGAAGTGCTCCGCCAGAGAATAGAGGAAAGAGCGAATAAGTTTTTTGCTCAGCCGATTGAGGAGGAAACGATTCGTTGTGTTGAGAAATATGGCTGGGATTCCGGTGCGATGACCTCGAATATCTATCCGATTGTTTGGGACATGCTTCGCGGAAAGATTAGTCAGGAAGAAGCGATCCGTTTATTTGCGCTCGATGATTGGCATTTGGCAAAAAGACAGCTGACGTGGTTCAAGCGGAACAAAAATATTCACTGGCTGAAGCTAGATGAGGCAGAGCAGTGGATTTTGGATTTTTATTCAAAAGATAAATAGTTTAAAAACTGAACTATTAATATTTTCTTGTGCTAAAATAAAAGTAGTATGAGCAAAGAAAATACTTTACCACTCGAAAAACTATTCGGTTCTAAGACTAGGGCGAAGTTATTATCTTTATTCTTTAGTAACCCAAGCAAGTCTTATTATGTGCGCGAGATTACCCGCGTGATTGAAGAGCAGATTAATTCTGTTCGCCGCGAGTTAAATAATTTGAATTCTTTGGGCCTCGTTAAAATCGAGAACTATGAAAATCGTGTGTACTATTCCGCTAACATGAAGCATCCATTTGCTCGTCCGATGGCACAGATTTTCTCAAGCAAGATTGAGTCTGTTCAGGAAGTTGCCGTTAAGCAGAATCCGTGGGAAGAATATATTCGCCCGGTCAGCAATTTGCTAAATGCTTTGGTGGTTACGAATCGTTTGCCAGGGCAGGAAGGCATTGATATGCTGATTATTGGCGACGATAGAACGCATAAGCTTTCTCGTTGGGCGGAGCTAGTCGAAAAACGTCAGGGCAAGCCGCTTAACTATGTAATTTTCAGCAAGGAAGATTACTATTACCGCAAGAGCTTGCGCGATCGCTTTATTACAGATATCTTCAAGCTAGAGATTACCGAGCGTTACGATCCAGATAATATACTATAAGATAGAAAGGCAGAGAAATGTTTGAAATTGAACTGAAAAATTCCGACGAAATGACTATCCGAGCTAAGGAAAAGGTCGTAAACGTCAATGTCGCACAATCAAAAATTGAAGCAGGTTTAAGAGTCGGTACGCTTAATGGCGCTGGCGAATATGAAATCGGTGATATTGTTATTGCGGGCATTGCAGTCGAGGGTGGCGTAATCTATCGCGCAAACATCGATGGCGTTCATCTAGGTCTCGTTAAGGGGGCAGTGAAGGCTGAAGATTTGGATGAGCTTGGACCGATCGATATTCTTGGTACCGACAATGCTAAAATCGTGAGTATTGTTGAGCCAAAGATTGTAATCCCAATGGGAAATATGGATTTTGCCGAAATTAAGGCAGAAGTTAAGCTAGAGAAGAAGCTAAAGATCAAGAATTCTTCTAGCCTCCCAACAGCTTTGACTGTTTATAAGCTTGATTAGTTTGCCTTGTTGCCTACCTCTTGCGAAAAGAGGCGTTATAAGGTATAATAGAGAACAGTTAGAAAAATATAGGAAAATATTAAGATGGCAATTTGTGAAATTACCGGTAAAGGCAAGATGTACGGCCACAATGTGAGCTTCTCTCAGCGCAAGACTCGCAAGGTTTTTAAGCCAAACGTACAGAAGCGCACCTTTATTGTCGATGGCCAGAAAGTTCGCTTGAATGTTTCTACGAGCGCTCTTCGCACCCTTCGCAAAAAAGGTCTAATTAAATAATTTAAGATTATTTGCTAAAATAAGGTAATGGGAGATATAAACTTCTATTACCTTTTTTGCATCTTCGCCGTAGCTCTATTCTCGATGATTTTGCACGAGATGGGGCATGCATTGGTCGCGTTATGGCAGGGCGATCAGACTGCGAAGCTTGCTGGCCGTATTTCGCTTAATCCCTTGAAGCACATTGATCCAATCATGACGATTATTGTGCCGCTACTTTTGGCGCTTACTGGCATGCCGGTGTTTGGCGGGGCAAAGCTGGTTCCGATTAATACGCGCAACCTCAAGAATGCCGAGTGGAGCTTCGCTTTGGTAGCGATTGCTGGTCCACTGGTTAACTTTATCTTGGCGTTCGTGTTTTATGGTATTTTCTTGCTTTCGCATACTGAGTGGCTCGCGCAGCTTGCTTCGACTGGCGTAATGGTGAATCTTGGCTTTATGTTGTTTAATATTATTCCAATCCCGCCGCTAGATGGCAGTAGGGTACTTTATGCTTTGGCGCCAGACTTTATTAGGGAGTTTATGAAGAAAATTGAGCGTCATGGCTTTATCGTGATCTATATTTTGCTATTCTTCTTTGGCACTTTGCTGTCGAATTATATCTATACCGGGGAAGATTTGGTACTTGGTTGGTTCGAGAGCTTCTATTCAATGATAGGCTTGTAATTCTTTAAAATATGTTACAATAGAGTTACCAGAGGTGTACGTATTTTTCCAGAATAAACTATATTAGGGAATTCGTGGCATCTAATCCGTGGATTAGGCGCATAAGAGTTTACCCACCGTGCTATGTAGCATGGGAAAATTGTCCCTCTGGTTTTTTGTTGTCCTTAGACCGCCATCTTGGCGGCTTTTTATTTTCGCTCAGTCAATTAGTGCTTATGGTAAAATAGATAGAAGATGAAGCAACGCATACGGGTGTCGGCGTTATGCAAGCGCAAGGATAGTGTGCTGCTCTTGAAGCGGGCAGGTGGGCGTGTTGATGGCGCCACTAATTTTGAGTTGCCTACTGGTAAGATTGAGTTCGGCGAGCAGCCGGATGAAGCAATGGCCCGTGTGATATATGAATATCTCGGCGTACAGACGGGAAAGATTCAAATTTCAGATGTAATTACATTTACGGGATTGTTGGATTCTTCGCAGCTTGGCAATCTTTATATCATATATGACGTTGAGCTCGGAGAAGAGACGATAAATATCGATGGTGAGCGCCATGCTGCCTATAAGTGGGTGAAGCGCTCGGAGGTCGATAGTCTAATGCTCGATGAAGTGTCGCGCATGGTTCTTCAGATTACCTCTTCGAAGGCTGTCGGTACGGCTGCTCCTGTTATTAATGTCGAGCAATCGAGCCGCCTTATTGTGCCAGCGAATGGCTTTGCTACTATCTATACCGATGGTGGCAGTAGAGGTAATCCAGGCCCGAGCGGTCTTGGCTATTATATTCTTGGCCCAGATGGACGCGAGCTCAAGCGCGGTAACGAGTTCTTGGGCTTCAGTACGAGCCGTTTGGCGGAGTATTATGCACTCAAGGAGGGGATTGAGCAGGCGATCCAGCTTGGCCTCAAGAAGGTTAATTTCCGCAGCGACAGTTTGATGCTTGTTAACCAGATGAACGGCGTGTATCAGGTGAAGAATAAGGATCTCATTCAGGTTCACGCAGATGTTTTGCGATTGCTTGGTAATCTTGAATCTTATAGCTTTATGCATGTTCCGCGCGAGCAGAACAGAGAGGCGGATGCCGAGGCGAACAAGGCGATGGATTTGCATACTGCACCCGTATTAGCTTAAGCTTTTGCCCCTAAGGTGTTTTTATAGTATAATATAGATAGCTCGTATGTAGTCGCTGGCCTGTAAAATGGCGAGAGGAAAGTCCGGGCAGCGCAGGGTAAGATAGTTGCTAACGGCAACCGCGCATTTATGCGTAGGAAAAGTGCCACAGAAACATAAACCGCCAATCCTTCGGGGTTGGTAAGGGTGAAAAGAGTGGGGTAAGAGCCCACAGGGCCTGATAGTGATATTGGGCTTGGGTAAACTCTATCTGCTGCAAGGAGACCTACACACCGTGTCCCGCGGATGGTCGCTCACCGCTTGAGCTCACGAGCAATCGTGCGCCTAGATAGATGACTACTAGCTTCGATTTATCGGAGCGAGACAAAACCCGGCTTATTCACGAGCTTCTTGAAGTTATTATTTTGTGCACAGGGGTGGATGTGCTATAATTCAATTACTTATTGATAAGATAAATGCGTCGCATCAGGGTGACGCATTTTCTTATTCGTACTTTAAAGGAGGTTTACATGAAAAACGCTAACGAACTGTTTAAGGCGATTGCTGATCGGGTTAGGGTGAGGGCAGCAGAGTATGCTGATTTCGCCGCCGATTCGGTGGTTCGTATCGCAATTGTGCCGCTTTGTAACGGTGCGGAGTGGGTACTTGGTCTTTCTGGCACTGGTTGCTGTTTCGAGAAGGTTGAATACCTCAATCAGGAACTCTTGATGCAGTCCAGCAAAGAGGTTTTCGGTGAATTTAGCTGTCTGGGGTATTCTGCGCTCAAGTTGGTAAACTGCATGCGGAATGTGTCGCTTGATCGTGGCGTAACTAGTCGGACCGGCAAGGGCAATGCTGAGAAGTTCTTGGTGCCGGCGAACGGTTATGCTGATGATCTGGGATGCGTGAGTTACCTGATTGGGTACCGTTCAGAGACGGAGGACAGTTCGACGCCTTGGGCACGCGTCTATGTCTGCGTTTCTGGCGGAACTGGCGAGCAGGATGATTGCTGCGCGAAGACGGCAAAGCAGGCACTCCGCGAAGCCTTTTCGGATTTTCAGTACGTCATTTGCGACAAGGCAACCTCATAAAACCATCTAGCCTCCCGGGAAACTGGGAGGTTTTTGCTGAAAAATAAAATCTACCTGTAGTTTGTGGTAAAAACGCTATTCTAGGATTAAGATTGGTGGCAGAAAGGAAAAAATGGAATTACGCAAAATAGGAAAATTCATTGCAGAGCGCCGAAAAGCGCGAGATATTACTCAGGAAAAGCTCGCCGAAATGCTCGATGTTTCAGATAGGGCGGTTAGTAAGTGGGAGCGTGGTATTTGCATGCCTAGCACCGCGATAATGCCTGAGCTTTGCAAAATTCTCGGCGTCGCTATAAATGAACTGTTTTGCGGTGAAAGGATCGAAATGAAAGACGATAAGAAGACAGAGAAAGCCTTGCTGGAAATCGCGAAGGCGAAAGAGCAGGCGGATAAGAAGTTGCTAGATTTTGAGGTGATTGTCGGGGTGGCATTGCTACTTTTGTTTATTCCGAGCATTATTCTTTTGAGCTATGCGGATATGGATAATTGGATTCGCGGTGCGTTGATTACGCTTTTGACGGCGTTCGTGGTCGTGATGGCCTTCTTAATGGTTAAAATCGAGCAAATCGCAGGCTACTACGAATGTCAAAAATGTCATCATAAGCACGTTCCGACCTATTGGACGACCAATTTGGCTCCACATATGGGCAGGACTCGTTATATGAAGTGCCCGAAATGCGGCGAGAAGAACTGGCAGAAGAAGGTTTTGAAATAAAAATACCTCGTTAAACGGGGCGTAAAGTATAATTAGGGTATGGATAAAATCGAGAAAGAAATCAAAGCTATTAAGGAGCGCAATAAGCGCGTCGAGACGGATAAGGCTTGGGAAACGAGCTGGGTTCGCCGTATTTGCATCTGCATTTTGACCTATATTGTAGTTGTTTGCTACTCTTGGTTAATCTCGAAGGTTAGCAATATTTGGCTTAGCTCGCTTGTGCCAGTGATTGGTTTTACGCTTTCGACGCTCTCGTTGAAGCTTGTTCGCAAGGTTTGGGAAAAGAATCGCTAGCATCAGAAAGCCCCGCTCGAAAGCGGGGCTCATTTTATATAAACAGTACTTGCGGCGACTGATGAAGACCGTGAACTTGTATTTTGTGGACCCTCAACCACGAAATGGTTCATTTGTTTTTCTCATATAATGTTATCTCTCGAATGGTGAGCGATATTTGCTGGAAAGTGAAGAACGGTACTCAGAAGGAAGATCTGGGTGGTAATCTTTGAACTGTGGATGATAGTCTTTCAGTTCATTAAATACCGGATAATATCCTTTGCGGGCCATTTTCTTCAGGTTTTTCTCGAATGGATTCTTTGTCTTTTCTGTGCTTTCGATCATGCAATGAATACAAATCAGAATCGCTAAGTAAAATGAAGCTATGATTAGGATAGTCTCAGCGGCGGATAGGGATGCTCCTTTTTCGTGAACATACACCCCCAGAAGACTAATAGTTCTTGCCATTAACGGAAGTATTGTTATTGAACTAAAGAAAGCGATTAATCCTGCAATGCATACGGTTTCTTTCTTGCGAGAGAAGCCGCCAACGAGTAATGCAATAATCATTATTGCGCCACCAATGAAGCTAATATAATCTAATGCGTCGAGATTAATAGTTGTTGTCATAAGACCACAACCTTTCTAAAATATGAATTTACACTTCGTGTTTTTAGCACTAGCGTGCATGGGCGTAGTCGATTTTATTTGAGATGGGGAACTTAGCCAAGTAGCTTTTAATGCTTCAAGGGAGTAACACCTCCCCAAGAGGGTTAAATCAACTAATGAGAGTATTATAGCATATAAGTATATATTTGTCAGCAGTAAAGCGATTAAGGCAAAAAAGAAGCCCCGCAGATTGCGGAGCTTAAGGAGCAAGGCGTCTCGAATTAATCTATTCGAGAAATTGTAAATTTCGATCCTTTTATACAAATTATGTCTTCGTAT
>Ga0255347_1000285_pt1 | contig 97267 bp, 79 predicted proteins | sample wastewater_treat_2_FD_192479 | JGI IMG/M metagenome (GOLD analysis project Ga0255347, IMG submission 192479) | Wastewater microbial communities from Lulu Island WWTP, Vancouver, Canada - plant24 | ecosystem: Engineered > WWTP > Wastewater > Unclassified | place: Canada: Vancouver, British... | reverse complement strand
GCCTGCCTGCTGCCTGCCTGCCTGCCTGCCTGCTGCCTGCCTGCCTGCTGCCCGCCTGCTGCCGTCTCAAGCTTTATCAGTTCCTAAAATTCAAGATTTAAGAAATCTGGTTATCGCTGGTTTTGGTTGACAATTTTTTGACTTCATGATAAAGCAAAAAAGGCCAAAAACGTCATAGCCCTAGGGTTTTTTCCAGGGGGGTTGAGCAGAAAGGGCCGAAAATGCTTAATCATGAGGCAAAAATGGGGACTTTGGTGGCATGAGATGGTGGGGCTTGAGCAGAAAAGGCCGAAAATGCTTAATCATGAAGCGGACAAGAGGGCTTGCAACGATGGCGAGAGAGGGGGCTTGAGCAGAAAAGGCCGAAAATGCTTAATCATGAAGCGGACAAGAGGGCTTGCAACGATGGCGAGAGAGGGAGCTTGAGCAGAAAAGGCCAAAAATGCTTAATCATGAGGCAAAAATGGGGACTTTGGTGGCATGAGATGGTGGGGCTTGAGCAAAAGGGCCCAAAACCGCAAAAAAAACCTCCGACTTTTCAGCCGGAGGCAGATATAGAGGAAGTTTGGTTTTCCAAGTTTTCAGCTTCTAAAGTCTTTCAAAAGTCAAGGTCTTTCAAAGGTCCCATGAAGCCTCAAGCTTTAATCTTTCGCAAGGCGTTGGTAGTTGGCGAAGCGCAGCTTTGCAAACTCTTCAGTCTTGCTAAGAAGTTCTTTTGCCCTGTCGGGGAAGAGCTTGTGGAGCGATGAGAAACGAACTTCTCCCATCAGGAAGTCCTGGAATTTAGTCCAGTCGGGCTCCTTGCTGTCGAGAGAGAACGGGTTTTTGTCGCTTCCCACAAGAGTCGGATTATAGCGGTACAGGTGCCAGTAGCCGCAGTCTACGGCAAGTTTTTCCTCGCGCTGACTCAGCCCCATGCCTGCCTTGAGGCCATGGTTGATACATGGAGAATAGGCTATTATGAGAGATGGGCCGTCGTAGGCTTCAGCTTCCTTTATGGCATTCATGAATTGTACCGGGCTGGCTCCCATAGCTACCTGAGCTACATAAACATAGCCGTAGCTGATGGCCATCATACCCAAATCCTTCTTGCGCACCTCTTTTCCGGAAGCAGCGAACTTTGCAATGGCTCCGATGGGAGTACTCTTGCTGGATTGTCCGCCGGTGTTGGAATAAACCTCAGTGTCGAGCACCAATACATTCACATCCTTTCCGCTTGCCAGCACATGGTCGAGTCCGCCGTAGCCTATGTCGTAAGCCCAGCCGTCACCGCCGAATATCCATTGGCTGCGTGCCGGTATATAATGCTTGTACTCAGCGAGCTGACGGGATACTTTATCCTTGCTCTTTTCGAGTATTGGGATAAGCGCATCTGCAACTTCACGGGTGGTTTTATAGTCTTCGGGTGCGGAGAGCCACTTTTCTGCAAGCGCTTTCACATCTCCATCCCTTCCGGCAAGCTGCTCCATAAGCGATTTTACGGTCATACGCATGCGGTCGGAACCTATCTTCATACCCAAACCGAATTCGGCGGCATCTTCAAACAGTGAATTCTGCCAAGCCGGTCCGTGCCCGCCAGCATTGGTGCAGTAGGGGCTTGCGGGGAAGGAAGCTCCGTAGATGGAGGAGCATCCTGTGGCATTGGCAATCATCATATGGTCGCCGAAGAGCTGGGTGATATTCTTTATATAAGGTGTCTCACCGCAACCTGCGCATGCTCCCGAGAATTCGAAGAGAGGCTGGCTGAACTGAGAGGCCTTCACATTGCTCTTGGGGTCGAACGGAGTCTTGTAGCCGACCTTGCTGTTGAGATGGTCGAATTGTACCTGCTCATCTGCACGTTCGAGATAATCGACCATTTTGAGAGCCTTTTCCGGTTTGGCAAGGCAGACATCCATACAATTGCCGCAACCCGTACAGTCTGCCACGCTGATGCTGAGAGCGTACTTGTATTCTTTGAGGTTGGCTCTGCCATCAGCGAACTTGGTGCCCTTCGGGAGGGCCGCCGCTTCTTCGTCAGTGAGCAGGAACGGCCTTATGGCTGCGTGCGGACATGCAAAAGCGCAATTGTTGCACTGGATACATTTTTCGGCATCCCACTCAGGAACCATTACTGCCACGCCGCGTTTTTCATAGGCGGATGTGCCGGAAGGCATTGTGCCGTCCATATATGGAAGGAAGGCGCTCACAGGCAGGGAGTCTCCGGCCTGAGCGTTCACCACATCGGCGATTTCTTTTACAAACGGAGTTGCAAGGCGGTCTACGCCCGGATTCTCGAACTTGGCGTTGATGCCGGCCCAAGTTGAGGGTATTGCAACTTCGATATATTCTCCACCCCTGTCTATGGCATCGTAATTCATCTTCACTATATGCTCACCCTTGTTGCCGTAGCTCTTGAAGGCTGCGTCTTTCATATATTTAACTGCATCTTCGTAGGGGATTATACCGGTAATCTTAAAGAATGCGCTTTGCAGAATGGTATTGGTACGGTTGCCCAAACCAATCTCCTGTGCAATCTTGGTGGCGTTTATAATGTAGAGCTTTATATTCTTTTTAGCTATAACGCCCTTCACGTTGTCGGGAATGCGCTCCAAGGTTTCTTTTTCGTCCCAAAGGGAATTGAGGAGGAGGCTGCCGCCGTTTTTGATGCCCTTGAGCACATCATATTTATATAGGTATGAAGGCACATGGCAGGCAACGAAGTCGGGAGTGCTTACCAAATAGGGGGCGTGTATGGGCTGTTTGCCGAAGCGTAGATGACTGCAGGTGTAGCCGCCGGACTTTTTGGAGTCGTAGTCAAAGTAAGCCTGGCAATATAAATCGGTGTGACTGCCGATAATTTTGATGGTGTTTTTGTTGGCGCCTACGGTGCCGTCAGAGCCCAAGCCATAGAATTTGCATTCTTTGGTGCCGGGCTTCACTATGGAAACCTCTTCCTTTACCGGAAGGCTCTTGAAAGTCACATCGTCTACAATTCCTATGGTGAAGTCACTCTTGGGAGACTTGAGCTCCAAGTTCTCATATACGGCGATGATTTGCGCCGGAGTGGTGTCCTTGCTGGAAAGTCCATAGCGTCCGCCAACGATGAGGGGAGCGTTGTCTTTGCCTTGATAGGCGGCCTTTATGTCCAAATAGAGGGGTTCGCCGAGCGAGCCGGGCTCTTTTGTGCGGTCCAGCACTGCGATTTTTTTAACCGTCTTGGGAATGGCCTTGAAGAGATATTCAGTGCTGAAAGGTCTGTAAAGATGTACGCTTACGAGGCCGTATTTGCCTCCGGCGCTGTTCAGATGATCGATGGTCTCCTTTATGGTTTCGGTAACGGAGCCCATGGCGATGATTATATTTTCGGCTTGTTTGTCACCGTAATATATGAAAGGACGATATTTGCGGCCTGTAAGCTCGCTTATTTCGCCCATATAGCGTGCAACTATGTCCGGAACTTCCTCATATACTTTATTGCGCACCTCCACAGCCTGGAAATAAACGTCACCGTTTTGGGCTGTTCCGCGGATAACGGGGGCATTCGGGCTGAGGGCCCTTTCACGGAAGTTCTTGAGGGATTTTTCGCTAACCATATCTTTGAGCGCGGCCTCGTCGAGAACCTCAATTTTTTGTACTTCGTGGCTGGTGCGGAAACCATCGAAGAAATGCAGGAAAGGAATGCTGCTCTTGATTGCGCTCAGATGCGCTACTGCGGCAAGGTCCTGCGCCTCTTGTACAGAGCCGGAAGCAAGAAGGGCAAAGCCTGTCTGGCGGCATGCCATTACGTCCTGATGGTCTCCGAAGATGGAGAGGGCGTGGCTTGCAAGTGCGCGGGCCGATACGTGAAATACGCCGGGAAGAAGTTCGCCGGCCATCTTATACATATTGGGAATCATGAGCAGGAGGCCCTGAGAAGCGGTATAAGTGCTGGTAAGGGCGCCTGCTTGAAGCGAGCCGTGCATTGCTCCTGCGGCTCCTGCTTCACTTTCTAACTCGGTAACCTCGACTGTCTCGCCCCAGAGGTTCTTTTTACCGTGGGCGGCCCATTCGTCTATGCTCTCCGCCATAGGGGAAGAAGGCGTAATGGGATAGATGCATGCGTTCTCGCTGAAGAGATACGCGATGTTTGCGACAGCGGTGTTACCGTCACAAGTAATAAATTTCTTTTCTTTGGCCATAATTATGTTAATGAAATAAGATTTAGATTCTTTGTATCGTGTTGATTTTTACATCGTGCTAAGTTAATAAAAAAAACCTTAAGATAGCCCTGAAACCTCCACTTCTTTTCCCTCCGCACTGCTGATGCGCTTTACAAGGCCTTGCAATACGCTTCCGGGTCCGAGTTCGAGGAAAAAGTCCGCTCCGTCCGCGAGCATATTCCTTACGCTTTCGGTCCAGCGCACAGGGCTGGTGAGTTGGTTGAGGAGATTGTCTTTAATTACTGCGGAATCGCTTTCGCCTTTGGCGCTGAAATTTTGATAGATTGGGCAGATTGGGGCCTTGATAGAGGTGGATGCGATTGCATCCGCAAGTTCCAGTCGGGCCGGCTCCATAAGGGGAGAGTGGAATGCACCGCCCACTGCCAGTGGCAAAGCGCGTTTCGCCCCTGCTTCCTTGAGTTTTTCGCAAGCCAGCAAAACAGCTTCCTTCTCACCGGATATAACCACCTGGCCGGGGCTGTTGTAATTAGCCGGAACCACGCCTTTGATGCCTGCGCAGACTTCTTTTACCTGCTCATCCGGAAGGCCGATTATGGCAGCCATTGTGCCGGGAACTTTTTCGCAGCATTTCTGCATTGCGCCTGCGCGTATGGCAACGAGCTTCAAGCCGTCTTCAAAACTCATGGCTCCTGCCGCCACAAGTGCAGAAAATTCACCGAGAGAATGCCCTCCTACCATATCGGGAGCGGGAAGGTTCGGGGTGTATAGGGCAAGAGCGGCAGAGTGTATGAAAATGGCCGGCTGGGTGACATTTGTGGAGCGAAGGTCTTCTTCACTGCCGCTGAACATTATGTCCGTAATTCTGAAGCCGAGTATTTCATTTGCTTGTTCCATTAGTGCCGCGGTTTTGGGGCTGTTACTGTAGAGTTCTTTTCCCATTCCCGGGAATTGTGCCCCCTGACCGGGGAAAACATATGCTTTCATGTTCTGATTAGGAGTTGATTTGGAATGCAAAGATACATTTTTTTAAGTATCTTTGCAGTCCTGCTCCCTTAGTTTAACGGATAGAATTACGGATTCCGGTTCCGTAGGTATAGGTTCGATTCCTATAGGGAGTACAGGAGAGCGATTGCTCGTCACATTTAACAGTATTCTGTCACAGGCGGGGCGTCAAATAAAATTGATGCTCCGCCTTTTTGTCACTCTATGCGCAATTCCATCGCCATAGGGCTTAAAATAAAATTTAAGAAACAGCCTGAAACATAAAAATATTCTGAATTCCGGGACGCCGCAAAATATAAACGGATAAGCATATGCACCTTTGTGGCAAACAATTTATATGCTTTATGAAAAAGATTTTTATTTCCCTTTCATGCACCCTTACGGCTGTGCTTCTGTTATCTTCCTGCGACAAAATGCGTGGCGAAAAAACCTCCTCTCCTCAGCTCTCGCCTGAGGAGACCTCTACTCTCAGTATCTCCATCGAGGGAGTGGATGCGGAAATCACCACCCGCGCTTCCACCTCAGAAATCGGCTCCGACAAAACCGCCCAAAGCACGCAGATTTTCATCTTCGAACCTGCAGGCGCCTGCGCTAAAAAACTCAGCGCCGCCTCGAACGACATTGTGCTTCCGAGAGGCTTCAAATATACTGTGGCCGCCCTTATAAACGGCCCGGAGCTTGCAAATCTAAGTTTAACGGCATTAAGGGACAAAATTATCTCTCTTAAGGATCATCCTTTTGTGATGTATAAAGAGCAGCAGGCAGACCTTACGACAGCTGCAGAGGTCTCCGTGGCCTTGAAAGTCACCAGTCTCGGAGCCCGCGTAAGGGTAAAGAATGTTACGAACAATCTGCCTTCGTGGCTCGGGAATCTCACCATCAATAAAATGTTTCTTTGCAATGTGGTGGGTACGGCTCAGCCCAAGGCTCCCACATATAATATTACTTATAATTGGTACGGGCGCAACAATATCAATACTCCCATAAGCGACGGGAGCGTGACCGGTTCTGTCAGCAGTACCGCAGAGGCGGCGGCTTATACCCTTAAAGAACCCGCCCTTGCTCTCTCGAGCGGAGAATCTTTGTCAGGAAAAGGCTATTCCTGCTCTTTTTACTGCTTCCCCAACAAAAACAAAACGGCAATTCCTGACACCGGTTATTCCGGCACTACGGCCGACCAGAGTCTTGCAACCTGGCTTACGGTATGCGGCACTGTCGGAGCAAAAACCTATTATTGGACGATTAACTTGGGAGAAAACATCTCGAAAACCACCGGTCTGGCGGCAAACTATACCTATGATGTAACATTAACCATAAATAATCTCGGCAGTTTGAATCCCACCGTTCCGGTGGTGCCCGGCTCGGCAGACATCAGCTGCACAATATCCCCATGGACAGACGGAGGCGATATAATCACAAGCATCTAAGGCGGTATGAAAAGACTATCCCTGATATTTGCCGCCCTGCTGTTTTGTTATGCCTGTGAAAGGGCGGAGGAAGCCCCTCCCGCGCAAGTGCGGGAGGGGAGGGCGAGCATCGAAATGATGCTCGACACCGGTGGAGGGCATCTCACCCGTTCTTCCTGCGGCCCGAATTCTGAGGACGAAATTCACGACATCAATGTCTGGCTCTATCAGGACGGAGCCCTCTTCCCTGACTTTTGTTTATATTCTTCCAATCTGCACGGCAATAAAATAAACCTCGTATTCCCAAGTATCAACGGCGAATACAGTCTCTATTTTCTTGCCAATACCGGAGAAATTGAGCCTCCCGAAAAAGAAGCCGAACTGCTCGATTTTACATTGAACTTCGATGATTATTCTTCTTTTAAGACAAACGGATTCCCTATGGCAGCGGCTCTGCTCGGCTATAAGCCGCAAGAAGGCACCGGCATACACTTGGAAAAATTAGTGGGGCGCTTTGACATTTACATTTATAGGAATCCTGCCAACAAAAAAGTGGACTACAGTTTTACTTCGGGGAGACTTAAAGCCTGCGCAAAGACTGTGCGGCCATGGGGGAGGGTGGAAGGTATTGAGGGTTATGCCAGCAGGGCCTTGAATGAGGGTGAGGTGCTGCCGGAGGGGGATTATATGAGTGAGGAGGATATAGAGGAGTTGAATACCTACGGTACTGTGACCCTTTATTATTTGGAGAATTGTCAGGGATGTCTGCTTCCGGACAACACCTTGCCGAGAGGCAAGAATGCACAAGCGATAGAGACGGCGACAGGAGATGCCGGGCGGGCATCCCTGTGTTCTTATCTGGAGCTCATTTGCAGGGCCGTTACGCCCACCATTACTTACGAAAATGTAATCTACAGAGTCTATTTGGGCCAGAATGGGACTAGCGACTTTTCGATAAAACGCGGCAGTCTGAATAATATGGAGCTGGATTTGGTTTCCGACAGGATTACAGAATCGGATTGGTTTGTGGAGCCTGGGGAAGGCACGATTACCGGGCAGCTTTTGTTTACCGAGACTGACCCTTTTGCAGATGTAAGGCCCTCCGATAATTATTCTGCTTTCATGCTTAAAGATGTGGCTCCGACTTCGGGAGTGATTTCCTCGCCGTCTTTTTATCTGCAAAATAATCTCATCAAAACCTATTACATCTATTGCAGCGACTCCAAGATGGATTATACCCTTTCGCAAGACATTCCTTCGAATGCATCGCCTTATGTGACTTGCAATTTGGAAAAACTCACCAAGATTCACAATATACATGAGCCCAATATGGGCACCTATGTGTCGAAGTATTGGAAAAAGCTGACCATAAGTACGGAATGCACTCCGGAAAGCTTCGGGGTGACATTCAACAATATATTTACTTTATATGAAAAGAAAAAGACAGTCAATCTTAACGTAAGCAGTTACGATGGAGTGATAAATGTGCCTGTAGAGGTAGGGGTGATAGGCAGCTTGGAGGCAAAATTCAATCTCAATACGAATAATCTTTTGCAAATGGCCATGTTCGACCCTATAGGCTACACTATGCAGAGAAGCAATATAGGGATTGAGGCCTTTACGGCTGGCAGTCATTATTGGTACAGCAATTATTTTCTCGATTACGATTCCCCCTTTTGGGCGGTGCTCCTTAAAAGGTCATCTTTTGATTCGTATTTCTATAATACAGGCGCTCTTATAAGCATTTATAAAGAAAAGGATTACCCTATGGACATTTCCGCCACTCACAATACTTTATATAATACTCTTTATCTGGCGGACAGCTATACCCGCAAAAACAAAAAAAAGAATAAGCCCGAATATGCCGAAGCAGACCTTGTATACGGCCGGATAAACACTCTTGAGATTACTCTCGATTGTCCTAAGGGTTATAGTTTTAAGAATTCTGTAACGCGCAATATCCCCGTGACATTCAGAAGCACCGCCAATCTGATGAACGGTAAATTCGGAATAGGAAGTTCTTCTGCAAAGTGGGAGGGGATATATGTGTTTCACGGTAAAAATCTGGAATATTCTCCGAGTAATGAAACGCGCAGTTTTGTCTTCGAAACCAATTATGCAGGTCAGGGTTATACCCTCAATCTGGATGGTATTTATAATCTGACAAAGAATCACGGTTCCGCTTATCGCGACCCGGGGCTTCAGCAATATGGAGGAACCATTATGTGCGGCGTCTCTTCGGGGCAGCACGAAGAATATTGGTGGGTTAATTATCCGTTCCTGCACGAAGATTATTATCCGCAGACAGATTAAAATATAGCGGCATATTCAAGCATTGCCGCGCTTTGATGCGCCAAGTCATGTTCTGCCTCTAAAAGAAATGAGAAAGCCGCGTCTCCGGAGAGGGGGCGCGGCTTTTTGTATCGGCGATTGTAGGGGCTTGGCAGATGATACCGTAGCATCACGGCTAAGGTTTAATATCCGAAAATATCTTCAAGCGAAAGATGCTGAACAGGTCCCAAGGTCTTAAGGAATTCCATATCCAGTTGAGCCTTGTCGCCAAGAATCGCATAAACGCATTCGCGGTCTTTCACCCATTTTTGCTGTACCTCCTTGACATCCTCCAGGCTCATATCTTGAATAGCATCGAACACCATCTTGTCCTGAGGATCGTCAAGGCCAAGCCTTTCGCAGGCTAAGTAAGAATTTAGTACGGCCATTCCGTTGGTACGTCTTGTGCGCATCTGCGAAATCATGCCGTCCTTGGCAATCGAGAAAGCTTGCTCCGATTCCGGCATCTTATTGATTATCAGGTCAAAGGCCTCAACTGCCTGTTGGATTTTATCGTTCTGTGATGCGATATAGGCATAGAAGCTATAGTCCTGACCGAGATGCAAGGGTTCCGAAAGTCTGGCCGTTGCGCTGTAGGCAAGGCCGCGCGCCTCTCTCATCTCCTGGAAGACTATGCTGTTCATGCCGGAGCCGAAATAATTATTGAACATGCGTATTCCGGGGCTATAGGCTTTGTCAAATTCTTCCCTGAGGTTAAAATACTGCATATAATAGAAGTTGTTGGCAACATACGGGGCAATCAAAACCTTGGATTGAGTTACGGGCGCATATTGGGTGAACTTCTCCACCAAGGGCTCGGGATTATCCCCCGGCTTATGGCAGGTTGCCAATTTCACACGTGCTTTGCCTTCCGAAAGAGGTCCGTAATACAGAATTCTGTGTCCTTTGCTGAAAACATCGCGTAGCTTGCCGAGTAATTTTTCAGATGTAAGAGCATTGATTCCGGCATCGGAAAGAGTGGATGACTTAATATAATCGGGGCCGTAGCGCAGATAGGTTATAAGTGCGCTGAAGCAGCTGTCCTGACTCTTCTTGGCATCGGCTCTGGCTTTGAACATATCGGACTTGAGCGAGGCAAGTATATTTTCGTCCGGCTGAGCATTGGCGATGAGGTCTTCCACGATAGTTACCGCCTCTGCAATATTCTCATCAAGGCCGCTGACAGTCAGCCTGAGCTGATGGTCGCTCAGATTAAAGTTGAAATCGCTCGCAAGAGAATACATCTTGGCTGCAATTTCCGCTGCGCTCATTTCGGGTGTTCCCAAATATGGCAGATAATCGATGGCGGCTTCCAAAGCGGGGTCATCGCAGCGGCCGATATTCCATACAAAGCTCACAGTGCTTATCTCGTTGAGTTCATTGAGCTTATAGAGCATCTCCACTCCGCCCGCAAATTCACTTTTCGACATGTCTTTGCCGAAGTCCAAGAACTTGGGTTCAATGGGTTGCACCTCAGTGTTCTGAACTTCTACGAGGAAGCTGCTGCTTTTGTCGCGGTTGGTTTCGATGGGGGTAATGGCGGGAGCCACCATCTTCTGGATGTTTTTGTCTTCTCCCTGTCTCTTATAAACGATTACATAGCTTTCGGGGGCAAGATATTCGGCTGCGAAGTCCATCACATCCTGCTTTGTGACTTTGCTGTAACGCTCAAGGTCTTTGCAGGCGTTTTTCCAAGGAATATCGGCTATGAAAGCGTTCACGAACAGATTCGCCCTTACTCGGTTGCTTTCGAGCTGACGCATTTTCTGAAGCCTGATGTTATTGATGGTGCTGCTTATCAGGCTTTCATCGAAGTCTCCCGATGCGAGCTTACCCACCTGCTCGAGAGCGAGGTCCCTGAGCTCCTCCAAAGTCTGCCCCTGCTTGGGCATGCCGACAGTGAGGAAAATACTATAGTCGGGCTGGGTGTTGGTTCCGGCTCCCATATACATGGCTTTTTGCTGCTGATTTACATCAATATCGATTATGCCGGCCTGTCCGTTGCTGAGTATGCTGCTTGCAATCTCGGAAACCGTAGTGGTTTGAAGGTCTCTTTCACCCGGAAGTCTCCAGCCGAGAGCCATTATTTCGGCCTGCTGTCCATAAACCTCCTTAACTATGGGCTCTGTAATCGGCTCCTCCGGCTCATATTCCAATTTTGGGATATTGGGGTTGGGTTCCCAATCGCCGAAGTATTTTTCTATGGTGGCAAGAGTCTTGGCCGGGTCGAAGTCTCCGGAGAGGCAGATGGCTATATTGTTGGGGACATAATAGCTTTTGTAGAAATTTTTAATGTTTGTGATGGATGGGTTTTTGAGCTGTTCCTGCGTGCCCAGCACGGTTTGGGTGCCGTAGGGGTGATTTTTGAAGAGACCTGCCTGAAGAGCCTCGAAGAGCTTGTAGTTGTCCTCGGTAAGGGACATGTTCTTCTCCTCGTAAACAGTCTCAAGCTCGGTGTGGAAACCGCGTATCACATTATTGCGGAAGCGGTCGGCTTGAATTTTGGCCCAATTCTCTATCTGGTTGGACGGGATGTCCTCAGTGAAGACGGTTTCGTCTTGGCTGGTCCAGGCATTGGTGCCACGTGCGCCGATTAAACTCATGAGTTTGTCATACTCGTTGGGGATGGCAATCTTGGAGGCCTCGTAACTCACAGAGTCTATTTTTTTATAGAATGCTGTGCGCTCCGAGGGGTCTGTGATTGTGCGGTATTCCTCGAACAGACGCTCGATTTCATCCAACAGGGGCTTTTCAGCCTCGTAGTCCTGGGTGCCGAATTGCTCGGTTCCTTTGAACATAAGATGCTCGAAATAGTGAGCCAAGCCGGTGGTTTCGTGAGGATCGTTTTTGCCTCCGGAACGCACGGCGATATAGGTTTGGATTCGGGGCTCCTCCTTGTTTACGGTCATATAGACTTTGAGCCCGTTATCCAAGGTGTAAATGCGGCTTTTCATAGGGTCGCCGGCCACCCTTTCATAGTTTTTGCATGAAACAAAGCCCGTCAGCAGCGCTGAACTGCAAAGGGCAATTATTAGAAATCTTTTCATAAAATTATAATTAATAGGTTTAAAGGTAGCAATTATTTTTAGATTTTGCTTTAAATTTATAACTTATTGAAAGAAAATTTGACGCAACTCCTCAGGATACCTTAGGAATTGCTTATAGAATGTATATTCAGCAAGATGTCCGTACTTTTCCGGAAGCTTTATCTATGACTGTCCGGCTTGTTTATTCAACAACATATTAGGCAATCGTGAAGTTTGCCTATGCACGATCTATTTCAGCCGATAGTCGGAAATGTTCTGCAATCCGGGAATGCCGTAATATTTTGGTACAAGGTCGCCTTTCAGGTAGACCAAACGGCCGAGATTTTCGGGATGGTCCACCAAATTGAGAACCCCTCGTATATCGCCTTTTTGCAATTGCACCGCAAGGCAGCTTTCTTTGTCTGCAGAGGTGGATGTGGGGGATAGGACAAGGTTGGTGGCTGATTTGAAAGGAGGGCTGAAAGAGCAGCCGTTCGCAGTGCAGTCGCCTCCGGCAATATAGCCGTACACCCATACTCCTGTAGGGCTCTCCGATGCTTTACTGCGCGCTTCTCCTACGCTGAGGGCGCCCGACAAATCGGTGTTGTCTCCTTCTGAACCCGAGCCTCCTGAATTGAAAAAGAAGTTTTCTGCAGTATAGTTTAGAGAGGTGTCGATTTCCATGCTGAAGCCCTCGCCGTATTTGTCGGCGGTGGAACTTACTTCTTTTATGTTATTGCCGGCATCAATTCGCAGGATGAGTATCTCCCTCGCTGCGAGTTCGCGTGTAAGCAATGTGCTTGTATTGCCGCCGTAACTGAATTCCAGCCAGACGGGCCCCGGCTTGAAATATCCCGTACGTTTTTCGCCGTAAGCGTACACTAAGGAGCCGGCAGCGCTGTGAAGATAGAAAGTGCCGTCGGGATATTCTGCGCGGAAATTAATTCCTGTCTGCAGCCTTACTCCCGCATTCAGTTGAGAGCAGGACAGATGCACTGCCGAAATCACTCCGGACTCTATGGTAAATGTCTGATAATCACCAAATTGTTGTGCGTCGAAAAGAGGCTCCGAAAACTTTCTGGAAATTGCCGATACGGTATAGTCCCCCGGCTGCAATTCCATTTGTTCAGGGAGTGAGGAGTAAATGCCTGAAAAAACACTTTTCCCTGATGCTCCGGCTATTTCCACCATAAACAGATTGGTGTCGGGAATTTCTGTCATGGTGCGGCTGGATGGGGGTTCGAATGCGAGTTGCAGAAATCCCTTTCCGGAGGGCGGTCCCGACATTATTCGGTCACAGGATAAAAACGACAGCGCCAATAGTAAGGACGAGATAATGCAAGATTTCTTCATAATTTTTCGTTTTTGTGAATTTACGAAGACTTTTCGATGCATCGGCGGAGTAAAAATCAACTTTTTATGTTTTACTTCGTAAAACAGGGTAATTTTCCCGAAAAATATTTTTCTTTAAAAACGGCCTCCCATATCGCTCTATTGAGGGTAAAGAGCAATAATTAAAAATTCTTTAAAAAAATGTTCGTTTTTTTTTGAAAAAGCATTGCTGTTTTGAAAAAAGGTGTTATCTTTGCATTCGGAAAAATTCGACGATTAAGAATTCTATCCAAGGCTGATGCCGAAAATATGACTTCTGTCGTTGTTTTTTTTGTGAAAAAAGGTACATGGTTGGACAATACTTCAGGAGGGCACTAATTGCGTGCTTATTAACCCTCGCAGCCGAAATTACGCTTGCAGCTTTCGACACCGCAAATGTGAAAACATCTGCGGATGAGGTGTTTATACGCAAGTCTGCCGTAATCCACTTTAAGGTTAATCTCTTCGAACCCGATAGAGCATTGGAAAACAATGCCGCCAACCTTGATTCTTTGGTAAGCTGGATTAATCGCATTAATGCCGGCGAAAATTCCACACTCGATAAAATAACGGTCCGTTCCGCCGCTTCTCCCGAAGGCGGGGATTCTTACAATCAAAGTCTTGCCGAAAAACGCGCCAGGTCAATCACCCTTTTCATTATTGAAAATACCGGCGTGGATCGTTCCCTCATTATAGAAAATCCCGTAGGCTCCGATTACGAGGGCCTTCGCAATATGGTCGATACTGTTTCCTTCCAGTATAGAGACGAGGTTATCCATATTCTGGACAATACTCCTTTATACGTCTATAGGAATGGAAAAATAGTAGATAGTAAAAAGAAACAACTTATGGATTTGCGCGGCGGTCGTCCTTGGTTTTGGATGCTGTCCAACCTGTACCCAAGCTTGCGCCGGACTGAAGTCGTGATAGACTACACCGAGCGTATAAAAAGGCATTCGGAGCTCAAGGATACCGCCAAATCCATTTCTCCTACTGTTATCCCCACAGCCATAGATACCACATCTGTGGCTGCGGAGCCGGCAGTTAGAGATAAAGTTAAAATTGTTTCTCCTGTTATTCCCACAGTCGCTGATACGACATCCGCGACTGTGGAGGTAACAGTTCCTGACATTCCTTCCGAAATCAAAGAAGTGATAGTCAGGGATACTGTCGTTATCAGAGATACTGTTATAATCAGAGACACGATTGTAATAAGGGATACAATCCGTATCTGCGATGCAATCGAGCCGGTTTCCGACACTCTTGAAACCCTTGTCCAGCCCGCCGACAGCATCGCATATCCCGTTGACACTTTCGCTCAGCAGGATCTTATCAAGATATTCAAGGCAAGGGTTGCTTTCAGCACGAATGTTCTGTACGACCTTGCCATCACCCCCAATTTCAGCATGGAGATTCCCATCGGCAGGCGTTGGAGCACGGGCTTCAACTATACCTTCCCGTGGTATGTATGGGATGGCAATACACGCGCTTACGAAATTCTCCATTTGGATATTTTTGCCCGCTATTGGTTCAATCCTTCCGAGGCCCTTACAGGCTGGTTCGCAGGAGTGAATTTCGGAGGAGGTTATTTCGATATCCAGCCCAAGGGCTCGGGTTATCAGGGAGAAGCTTCTGTAATAAGCATAGAGGCGGGTTACAACTGGTATATCAACAAGCGCTGGCGCTTTACGCTCTCCGCCGCAGCCGGCTGGATGGGCGCCGCGTATCGCAGGTATGATGCTATCAAGAGCACCTATACCCACCTGGTAGAAAGGTATGAAGGTGTCTATACATGGTACGGTCCCACCCGCTTGAATGTCGGCTTTACCTATGTGTTTGGTCGTAACGTAGTAAAGAAAAAGTAATGAGAAAGCTCAGGTCATACGCTCTTATGCTTCTCGCAGCTGTCGTTCTGGCGGCTACGGGTTGTCAGCGTAGACCTATGGAGGCAGACTACGTTCCCACCGTAAGGGTTATAGTGAAATGCGATTGGCAATACTTCTGTGAAGAGCCCACCGGTATGACCATGTACTTCTTCAGGGACGGCGAAGACACTCCGCGTGTAATCAGTACTTCCCAGGTAAACGATGTGGCCGTGAACCTTCCCGCAGGCCATTGGAGAATGTTCCTCATCAACCAGAGCGTATACGAATTCTCGAGCTACGAATTCTTCAGCATGAATGAATACGCTCAAGCTTTCGTGCGCCTTGCCGAGATTAAATCCAAGTGGTACGTTCCAAGCAAAACCAAATCGATAAGCAAAGAAACCTTTATCGGACACGACCCCGAGCACCTCGCCGTTGCCTTGGCAAGCGAGTTCGACATCACTCACGAAATGGTGGATCACTATCAATCGGCTTATTACGAATATAGGACCAGACTGAAGAGTAAGGCTCCGGACAGCGAATTGGATTATTATCTGAGCGCTATGGACGAATATACATACGTGATTCCTGTAACGGCACGCGACATTATTTCCACCGTGAGGGCTCGTATCTATATCAATAATATCAGAAGCTTGCGCTCTGTACGCGCTGCCCTTACCGGTATGGCTCAGAACTTTATGCTTACCAAAGACAGGACGGATGAGGGGAATGTGGACCAGCTGCTCGAATCGTGGGTAGTTGAATTCGATGAAGAAGTTCCCACCCGCGGCTATATAGAGTCGCAGGTTACAACCCTCGGTCTTCCGAATGGAGTTACCACTGTAGAGGGAAGAGCGCCTGAGCTTAACTCGCTCGGCCTCAATATGCTTATGAAAGACGGCAAAACCCTGTTGAAGTACGACTTCTTGGTGGGACACAAATTCCAAATCACCAAGGACGAAAGCGGATTGGGCTTGAGGCTGAATCTCTATTTGCAGGAAGGTTACGATAAAGACCCTGTAATTACATTGCCTGATGTGGTGGTAGAAGAAGGCGGCGGCGGATTCAAGGCTGATGTTGTGGATTGGGAAGATGAAATAAATGTCGGAATACCGATTTAAAAGGATACGGCATCTTATATATATAAAGGTTAGAAAATTTAAAAATCAAACGAAAATGAAAGATTTAAATAATAATAAACAACAAACAAACAACAAAACAACAAACAACAAACAACAAAAAATTATGAAAAAGTATTTTGTACTTGCAGCGGTTGCTGCCCTTGTTTTTGGAGCATGCTCCAAAAACAGCATTGATGAAACCAGCACAGGATGTGTTATAGGTTTCAAAACCTACTCTCCCACCTCTACCAAGGCTGGCGACTCTTTTGTAACCGGTACCTCTTTCAGCGAAGTTAACGCCGCAAAGCAGATTATAGGTGTGTATGCCTATAATACAGGCGCTAATTCTTTCGATGACAGCCAGGCTCCCGCTTTCATGAGCGATGTTGCTGTTACCCTTGCAGGTAATGGTTCAACAGCTTCATCTAACTATACTCCGGTACGCTATTGGCCTACCGATGAGGCTAACAACAATCTTACTTTCTTTGCTTACTATCCCAATTTGGACGGTAATAACATTACCAAGTCAGTGTCTACCGGTCTTGTGGATTTCTCTTTCTCGATTCCCGACACCAAGCCTATCAACGATATCGACTTTATGGTTGCAGATGCAGTGGTAGATCAGGATTATTCTTCCAACAGCGGCGTTGTTCCTTTCATCTTCCGTCATCAACTTACCCAGGTTAACTTCTTCGTAAAGACCGATAATACGGATGCCAACACCACAATTAAGATTAAAAAAGTAAAGGTTTCGGGAATTAACACAGCCGGAACTCTTACCAGCACTTATTCTGCCGGAACAACTACGGCATGGAGCGCTCAGGGTACTCCTACGGCTTTCACAATCTATGACATCAATGCAGGAGATACTCTTAAAACCTCAGCGAAGCATATAGGTGAAACCGCAGACAGCTATTACTGCGGAGCTGCAGATGATGCATATCGCTATCTTATGATTCCTCAGACCATCGGCGATGATGTAAAGGTAGAAATCGTGTACGATGTTATTACGGCCGGCGTTACCACTACCAATTCATTCACAGGCGACGCAGCTAAAAAGCTCAATACAGCCAACGATATTACCGCTTGGGGTAAGAACCAGAAAATCAACTACACTTTTACAGTAGGTCTCAAGCCGATTAAGTTCACCGCTACTGTTGAAACCGGTTGGACTCCTGAATCTAACGGCGACCTCACTTTCTAATGTCAAAATTTAAGGCATAAAAATATTAAAGACATGAAAAAATATTTACTCCTTTCTGCTATCGCGGTTCTTGCTCTCGGAGCATGCACCAAGAATATTATTAGCGAAGACAGCAGCCGTAACAATGCTATCGGCTTCAATTCCTACACGGGCAGGTCTCTTACAAAAGCTGACCCGGACTACTTTGTCAATGCCGCCAATTTCTCCGGTATCACCAACCCGGCAATCGGCGTGTATGCATACAGGACACCCGGCGCTTTCGCAGGTAACGAAAATGCCGCTTTCATGGTCAATCAAAAAGTCACTCTCAAGGCTGCCGGCGACTCGGCTTCCATTAATTACTCTCCTCTCCGCTATTGGCCGAAGAATGGAGACAAATTAACCTTCTTTGCCTATTATCCCCACAGCGGTTCCGGCATTACGCTTGCCAATGTGGGTACGAGCGGACTTGGCAAATTTACCTTTGCCGTTCAAGCCAATGCCGCCGACCAGATTGACTTTATGGTTGCAGATGCGAAGCCCGACATGACTTTCAGCACTTCCGATGCTGTAAGTGGGGAAACCGGCGTGGTTAAGTTCGTATTCAAGCACATGCTTTCCCAAATTAAGGTTTATGTGCAGACAGCCAAGGACTACACCGACCCTGCTTACGACAACACTGTCATCACCCTTAATGCACTTACATTAAAGAATGTAAATAAATCCGGCGACCTTGCTGCAACTTACAGCGCCGGAACCGCTACGGCATGGGAAAATCTGGGCACTAAGGGCGACTTTAATGTTGTGAACACCGATGTGGCGCTTACTAAAGACCCGCAGCTCTGTGCAGACGGCGCAGTAGCCGCCACCGCAAAAGAAGGAATCTATCTTATGATTCCTCAAGATCTTGCCACTGCTTCCGACACGGTTAAGGTTTACATCAAGTACACCATTAAAACCGGCACAGAGCCTTATACGGCAACGGATACTTACGAGGAAACAATAGCCCTCGAGACCACTGCTGTGGAGGAATGGAGTAAGAATAACAACATCAAGTACACATTCAAGATAGGTCCCCAGCCGATTCAGTTTGCTGCTGAGGTTACCGAATGGGATGCTGAAACCAGTGCTGATATTACAATCAACTAATAATTTGCCGTTGCGGGCTTGACCGCCCGCAGCGGTCCATAAAAAAAGAATAGTAATGAAACTGCAAAATAATCTTGTTTTCGCCTTGCTTGCGGTCCTTTCTCTCGGAGCTTGTTCCAAGAGCGAGGTAACCCGTAGTTTGGGTAAAGACGAGCTTATTTCTTTCACCACTTATGCAGGCAGAACCCTTAAAGCAGGGAACAGCTTTGTAAATGGAGGCGATTTCTCCGGAGTCAGCAATCCGAAAATCAATGTTTGGGCAGACCTTCAAACAACAACTTCTGCTTGGACCGGAGGCTTTAACTTCATGAGCAATGCGGAGGTGGCTTTGGTAAGCGGCGGCAGTGTGGCGTCGGCAGAATACGAAGATTTGAGGTATTGGCCCAAAGATGCCGACAATAATTTCATTACATTCTGGGCTTATTATCCTTCGAGGGATTCCCATTTTACCACCTTGCCTACAGGGCTTGGAGAGTATGAGTGGACTGTCGACAGCGATGTGGATAGTCAAGAAGACCTTATGTTTGCAGAGGCTCTGGTAGACCAAACCCGTTACTCCAACGCCGGAGTGGTGAACTTCACCTTCCATCATCAGCTTACGCAGGTAAGATTTTTTGTGAAGGCAAGCTCTATCGGCTCAACTGTTTCGAGTATAAGGCTCGACTCCTTAAGCATCTGCAATATAGATGTAAAAGATATAATAAAGACAAGCTGCGTAGACCACGCACTGAAAGCTGAATGGAAGGGTAACACTACGGGGGATGTAACATTTAAGATAAGCGCTACGGCGCAATATGCTCTCGCAGAGAAAAAACCGGTAGGAGAAGTTTACCTGATGTTGCCTCAGATTCTCAAGAACGCCGCTGCAGATGAATTCGGTGTGCAATATGCAAAAATAGCATACACCGTTAGCTATAATAATCCGGTCCACAGCGAAAGCTATATTGAGTCTGTGCCCCTTTATACGGAATCGGCTCCTATCTGGAAAGCAAATCAAAAAATAAATTATATTTTAGACCTTTCGGGCTCATTGCAACCCATCTCCTTTGCGGCAGATGTCAGTACTTGGGAAAGCGAAAACGGTCAAGTTTTTATAGTAAATTAATTATTAACCAACAAATAAGTAAAAGAAATGAAAAAAATCTCACTTCTTGCTGCTCTTGCAGTTTTAGTATTTGGAGCATGCTCCAAATACGATGTGAAGCAAAAAGACACGCGTGCAATAGGTTTCGGAACCTATGTGCCAACATCTACCAAGGCTGCTGCCGGTTCTGTTCTTAGCGGAACCAACTTTGCCGCCAATGCTCAAATTAATGTTTATGCTTGGAATACGGGCGCTTCTGTCTATGCACAAAGCACTACCGCTCCCAATTTCATGAACAATGACGGCCAAAGCGTAGCAGGCCACGGTTCAGTGGTAACCCTTTCTGCTTCTCCGGCCTCAACTCCGTCTTCGAATTACACTCCGGTTAAGTTTTGGCCCTCCGACGAAGTTAATAACAAGCTGTCGTTCATAGGCTTCTATCCTGCCGGTGCGAATCCGGGCTATGCTCTTACTTGGACCACTTCCGGCGATGTGGTTAACGGAAGCATTACTGTTCCTGCCGCATCTGCAAGCCAGATAGACTTTATGGTGTCCGATGTGGAGAACGACAAAGTATACAGCGGTACAACTAATGGCAATGTGGCTCTCAAGTTCCATCACCTTATGTCTCAAATCCTTGTTAAGGTGCAGACCGATGCCGCAACCGATGTTTTTTTGAATGCCGGCGGAACCCCTCATACGCTTAAAGTTAGCGCACTGAGCTTTACCGCTATCAAGAACAAGGGTAAACTTACCACAACTTATAACACCGGTGCAAGCACCCATACTATGGCAGTTGATGGCGCAACCACCGAAACTTATGTGTTCTCTCCCGCATCTCCTCTTGACCTTAAAGGAACTTCCACTGCAGCCAAATATCTCCCAGGAGGCGGTGGCTCAGCAGCTATAGGCGATGCTTATCTGCTTGTTCCTCAGGCTCTTGCAGCCGGTGCACAGAAGGTGTCCGTAACCTATACGATTACATATCCCGACGGAACTCCCGCTCAAACTATGACCGTTACAAAAGACCTTTATGACGGCAGCGTAAAGAGCTGGGGCAAGAATCAAAAGATTACCTATACTTTTGTTATCGGTCTTAAGCCTATTACCTTCACCTCGACACTTACCGATTGGGATAATGTGAATGTCGACCCGTTTAGCTTCTAATAATAAAACATAAATTATAATATTATAAACACAATTTTCAATTTTATGAAAAAATTTTTATTCCTTGCAGCAATTGCTGTACTCGCTCTCGGAGCTTGCTCCAAGAATGAGATTGCAAAAGACACCAATCCGGATAATGTTGTGTCTTTCACTACCTATGCCGGACGTACTCTTACCAAGGCCAATAGTACCTTAATCAATGGAGGAGATTTTAGCACCTCCACCAATCCTAACATCGGCGTGTTTGCATGGCTCAAGGCCACGGGCGCATTCCAGGGAAATGAAAGTGACTTAATGATGAACAATGTTAAGGTTACCCTTCAGGATGGCGGCAACACTGCTTCCGACACCTATTCCAATCTTCAGTATTGGCCCAAGGATGTCGCTAGCGTACCCGGCAACTACAAAAACACAATTTCGTTTGCGGCTTACTATCCCTATGGTGATGAGCACATTACAGCTACTCCTGCAACCGGCCTCGGGGCTTATAATTTTACAGTTGACGAAGATGTTTCCAAGCATACTGACTTTATGGTTTCAGATGTGGTTCCTAACTTAATAAAAGCTCAGTCCGATGCGGGTTCGGTGCCCTTTCGTTTCCGTCATATGCTTACCAAGGTTCAGTTCTATGTTAAACAGGCTGCTTCATATACCGGTACCACTATAAAAGTAACCAGTATTAAACTTGCAGGTGTAAAGACAAAAGGTACGCTTACCACCAACTATAATCCGGATACCGGCGGTACCGGTTTTAATTGGGGCGGACTAAGTACAGCCCAAACCTATGAGTTTATTAACACTTTCAAGAACCTTACCACAACTCCTGCAAAGGTGGCTGATGACGATGATGATTATACCTATCTGATGATTCCTCAGAATCTTGGAAATGATGTAACGATTACCTTCAAATATACGGTAACGCCTTCAGAAGGTGTTCCTGTAAATGAAACGGTAACTTTCAAGCTCAACGAAGCCAAGGTTAGTGGCACTCCGCTTACTCAATGGGAGCAAAACCAGAACATCAAGTACACCTTCACTGTGGCTCTTGATGTAATTACCTTCAAGGCTGAAGCTGTTGCATGGGAAGATGAGAAGAATGCCGGTTTGACAATAACCGATTAAAATCAACCCTTTTTGCCGCCGCGGGCCTGACCGCCCGCAGCGGTCCAAGAATAATTAAACAATAATATCATGCTTTCGCCGAAACTAAAAAATATCTCGATTCTGATTGCCTGCGCTTTGCTCGTGGCCGGTATGTCTTCGTGCCGGAAGAATGAGACGCCCGGGCCGGGCTATATAAATATAAGAGGAGGCGTAAGCACCAGGACTTTCTTCGGAAGTACAAATTTCAACGATACCTCCAACAGGGCGAAAATCCTGGACTTCATCACGCTTCCCGGGCAAAACGAAAACAGCACTCCTTATATAGATGATGAATTGTACAGCAACAAGATAGGCCACGAGGTGGAAGGCATTGCAAGCGATTGGAACTGGAGCCTTTCCGGCAACACCTATTTTTGGACAAATACCGGTTCTCACCGCTTTATAAGTTGGCTGACTTTCGATGCCGACATGAATCTTACCACTAATTCCTTCTTCGGCAGCGCACCGACTTTGGATACCCCTACCCGGAAGGTGCTTTCAATACCGGCTAAAACCTTTAATTCGAGCACCCCTCAGTTCGATTTCATCTATTCCAATGCCGCTATCCGCAGCATGGATGATGCCAATAAGAATTATTCCAGCGTGCTGCTCGCTTACAAGCATCTTTTTACGGCATTCAGCATAGGCATAAGGAACTGGACCCCGACACCTGTGGTAATTAAATCCTTCCAGCTGAAGAATATGCCGGACACCAAATCGGGGGTTACCGTAACTTTCAAGCCGGAGGCTGAGGGAGGCTCTGTTTCCAACGCCATGTCCGTGACAGGCACAAGCGGCAATACAGGCGATTTGTTCTTTTCGAAAAGCGACTATAATACCACTCTCAATTATGGGCAGGCTATTGTGGACCTTTTCAATTCCTCCCATACCTATGTCACCAATTATATGATGTGGCCGCTGAGTTCGGCGGAAATCTATGACGCCAATTCCACCACTGATGAAAACGGCCGTATCGTTGCCTCTGCGGACGCACCTCAAATGATAATCACCTACAACATGTCGGATACCGACATCACCCGCTATATACCCTTCCCCGATATGGCCTGGGAGGCGGGCAAGAAATATCATTTCGAACTTCAGTTTGTACAGAAAGAGATACGTCTCCGATTCGAAACCCTGCCCTGGGACTATGTGGCGTTTGACTTGACTTATGGAGAAGATGCCATTCAGGGAGAAGAGCTCAGTTTTGACGACCAGACCTGCTATCTCGAGAGCGACAGTCTGAGGGTGACTTACAACGGCACCAATATACGCGCCAGCTTCGTCATCACTTCTCCGGTAAATTCCACTTGGATGATTTCCATGAAAGGGGATGTGGACTATTTCCGCTTGAGATTCGATGAATCCAGCACCTATTATCAAGCTGTTTTTGATTCGGATTTTACCAATCCGAATGTGACAATCCTTTCCGGTCCTACCCGCGCCGACCTTGAAAGCGGCAGGGTTTGGTTCGAGATTGTGCCTCTCACCTTGCTTGACAGAAGCATAGATCACAAGATTGAACTCGACTTTATGGTCCGTTCATCAGCAGGGCGGATGGTCGACGGGAACAGCGAATTCAATCCGGATTCCTACGATATAATATTACCGAAAGAGTAAAGCCATGAAAAGATATATCAGTCTATTTGCAATATTATCGCTTTTAATGCTGGCTTTTGCCTGCGAAAGGGATGAGAGCCTGCATTCCGGCAAGCCCAAAGAAGATGGCTTCCTGGAATTTCGCAGTGTAAACATGGCTGTCAAGTCTGCCACTATGGGCGGCGAAAGCATTTACAACGAAAACGCCATACGCCGCATAGACATCTTTTTATATCCTATGGGAGGCACCGGCTCCAATGCTGTTTTGCACCGCCGTTTTGATATTTCGCAAGAAGAGGGGGCAGGCGGCGTGGTGAACAAAAGGATTTATTTGGATGAGGGCTCTCTTGTAGAGATTGCCGGAGGCGTGCGCAAATGCGAGGCCTACACCATAGCCAATCTTCCATCCAGCTTTGCGTTTTCAGATGAAAATCCAGTAAATTCATCCATACCCGAATTGAAAGCCCTTGCCCTGGAAGGCAATTTCCAGAATAATCTGCCTTCGAGCTTCATCAGCAAAAACATGAGTTTTGTGATGGATGCGCGCGATACGATACAGTTTACAAGTCTTGCGGTTTCACTCGTTGCCACCGGCACCATTCACGACAACGGTCCCATCGAATTGAAAAGGGTGGCCTCGAAAGTGCGCGTTCATGTCACTCAAGAGCCGGAAATAACTGTACCTACATATGTAATAAGCGGAGGTGACACTCTTACCACCGAAAACAAATGGGTGCCGATAATGAATCCGTTGCAGGATAATCTTAAAATATATTTGAACAATGCGAGTGACCATGGAGTTGTAGGGGGAAGCCAGATGCAGATACAAGAGAGTTCGCAGCTCTTCAATTATGCCAAGCGTTCCACCGTTGCGGTGGAATCCGTTATGGTAAACGGTGTCCTTTACGATTATGCCTATTATGCCGAGCCTTTCTATACATATCCCGTCAGATGGAATTATGGTATGAAGAAGGAGCCTTTTATAAAAGTCGAGCAGACTTGGGGGCTTGTCAAGAAAAATTCGCAAGGCGAATATATGGTCGATGGTGATGGAAACTATATTATCGAGTCATCAAAGCTGTTCTATTATAAGGTGTTTTTCCCCATGAACGAATTGGATCGCAATACCTGGTACGAAGTAGGGGTGCACCTCGGCCTCTTGGGCAGTGAAACCGATGAAACTGCGATTGCTTTGGAGGACTGCTATTATTATGTGGTTCCTTGGAGCAACGGTTACACCGGCAACAGCGGTATTGCCGAGCTCCCCGGCGAGGTTGGCTCCGCCCGCTTCCTTCAGGTGATTTATTCGGCTGATGCGGACGGATTCATAAATGTGTATAATCAGGACAGCATAGCGGTTTCCTATGTGACCAGCCACGACTGCATAATTGACAATGTCACTGCATATTACGATGACTACAGCCAGATGACCATGCAGCAGATAAGTGTTGATCCTACAGAAGCCGCAAGTTGGGTTTCGCTCAGCGGGAATTATATAAAATTCAAACATACGCTTGAAAATGATATTTCCAATACGGATGTGAATATCGGGGCATTCTATGTGGAGTTTGATGTGGAGCATGCGGACAATCCGGCATTCAACAGGCATATTAAGATTGTGCAGTATCCTGCGATGTATATTTCAAGCCGCCAGTCCAACGGCTATGTGTTTGTAAATGGATATACCTTCGGACCGCCTAACGGCAGCTATAATAGCTGGAACTATTCAGTAACGGCTTATAGTGACTCCAACGATAATTTGGGTAGTGTGGTCGATCCCGATTATGCCGTGGGTCACGGCACCACCAATATAAACAGTAATAATTATATTATTCATGTGTCTGTGCTTGATGACCCGCAGATGTATATTGCCGATACCAGAGGACCCGAGGAAGCAATGCCACGCTTTAATGCCGGCAAGCTCGATTATTACAAGGCAACCCGCACAGATGCAGGCTTTGCGGTGTCGCCGGAATTCACGGTGGCTTCTTCTTATGGAAAAACAGTTCCCATGACTTACGAAAATGCAAAAAGAAGATGTGCCGCATATCAGGAGAACGGTTATCCTCAAGGGAGATGGAGGCTTCCGACCCCCGGTGAAATTCATTTTTGCGTAACGTTAAGCAATTACGGTAAAATTCCGACTTTGTTTGAAGGGCAATATTGGGCTGCCAACGGACAGTTCTACTCCACCTCTACAACTCCCAGCAATAATGGTATGAGTGATAATCCTTCAACCTTGATTGTAGGACTCAATGACGAACCCCGACCGAATGCCGTTTGGTGGACGCGCTGCGTATATGATACCTGGGCATGGGGGGAAGAACCTGTTTCTTCGGCTTTAACAACGGCCAGATGGTCTCAAAACCTTTAGAGAGATGAAAGACATGAAAAAAATATTTTTAGCAATACATGTTCTTTTGTTTGCCGCCCTCTCTTGCACCAAAGAGATTGGGCCGGAAATTCCTCCTCAACCTGTAAAAGACCATGTTACGCTTACTTTCGGTGTCAAACGGCCTCCTGTGACGAAGGGGGTTCTCGGGGAAACGCATGACCTTCAGGATATACATGTTGCTGTTTTCGTTATGCCCAAAAACGGTACTTCAGCGTATTTGCAAGAATACAATTTGGCAACCATAAATGAGGACTCCTTTGAGCATACCGAAATAATAGGCGGAGAGGAGGTTACCCATACCGATTATTCCTATTCGGTATCGCTCCCGATTGTCGAAGAGAAGTGCATTCTGCATTTTATTGGCAATGGTCCTGAAACAATCCCGTTCGGAAACGAGGCCACAGTCATGAGCGCTCTGACCACATCCAAAGGCAGCTCGAGGGAAGACGGATATTGGCAGATGAGGGTTTTGGAAAACGGAATACCCTATGATAAAGACCTTTTCAATTCGCAAAAGATAGTTCAGCTGCCTGCGAATTTCGCTTCCGAAAACGACCTTGACCATATTCCCATGGTCCGCAACTTTGCAAAGCTTACGGTGAGGGTGGACGAGGAGTTGTGTACCAATTTCACTCTTTCGGGCTTTGTGGTAATCTATGAGCCTTTGGCGGGTTCGATAGCCCCGTACAATCACGAAGATTATTCATTTTTGAGCGATTTCGAAACTTACGAATATGACAGTCTCAAGGCCAACTATCCCGGCTATATACCTGCATCGGTTGCTTTGGATGAGAGTATCCCTACAACAGAAACCTTTGACTCACAATCCTTTGCTTCCGGCGCATTCGCCTATATATATGAGCGTCCGTCCTATTCCATTCCAAGCAAGCCCCTCCACATTTTAATGAAGGGAACTTATACCGACGAGAATGATGTGGTTCATAACAATCGTTATTACAGAATCAATGTCTTGGACAGCAATTCGGTAGCGACTTTCTTCCGTAATATGCAATATGACATCATTATTACCGGAGTGGGGCAGATAGGCAGTGATACCCCGGAGGGCGCAGAGGCAAATCTCAGCAGCATCGATATAACTTCCGATATTATTCAGGGGCTGCCTTCCTATCAGGAGGGTGATTGCTCCATCTTTGTGGAATATACTTCGGTTACTTATGTAAGCGCCGGAACCTATATGGTTAAATTCCGTTATGTCGAAGACGGCATAAACGAAAACGATTTGGTCACCGTCAATAAAGGCACGGGTTCTGTCATAACAAGCGCCACCATTACCGAAGTTGATGACGGCACTAATGTGGACGGCTTGGGCGGATGGGGCACAATCACCTATGTGGTGGCCGAGCCGGGACCTCTCAAGCAGGAACAAATCATGACTGTTGCGGGAAGCGCAACCATGAACAGAGAGATTAAAGTTTCTCTCATGGATCCCCAAAATATGACTCTGGCGCTTGACCCGCCGTCCATCTTGAAGAATATCGGAGAGGAAACCAAACTCACAATCGGCATACCCTTAGGCCTTCCTGCATCCATGTTCCCGCTCAATTTCAAGATTGAGTCTGACCAACTGAGTCTCTCTCCTCAAACCGATGATTATCTTCCGGTTATAACCGGTCCCTCTATAATCAGTTCCTATGGCGGAAGAAATACTTTCCAATATATAAAAACCATTGACAGGGCGACTTATAATGCATTGGCGCTTGCAGCGCAGGAAGAAGGCGAAGATAAGGTTTACCTGGAAGCCAATTTCAAGAGCAATATTGCCGTAAGCGCATGCAACATTTATGTGGCCAATCCTTATTTCAATACGAATTCGATTTATTTGGGCAATTTCGACCCCGGTCATTTCACTAATCTGTCTTATTCGGGCGCCAATGTTTATAATTACAAGGTTGCCAAAGGCGAAGATAAGAAAGTAAACTTCAACTTCACCATGGATCAGGATGCCACGGAGCCGGTATATCTGACTCTTACCAATCTTATGCTCGACCCCGATTATCCCTATGACCTCTCCAATTTAGTGATTGTAGACGGCAAGAGCAGATATGAGGTCAATGGCACTTCTGCCGGCGCTCACACTGTGCACCTTATAACAACCACCGAATCTTCTAATGTGAATGCGGAATTGTCCTCCCATCATTTTATTGGAGCATCTCTTTCTGCAGAACGCAGGGGAGTTGGGGTTGATTTCGCCGGTCATGGATTTTCACTTACCGGCCGCGAGAATGTGGGTGAAAATTCAGTCGGCTATTATTTCAATTATAATACTGATGCGATAGGTGAAAATGTTACTGTTTCTGTTACCGGAGGCACCATAGATACTGCGGCGGATTCGCGTTTCACTCAGACTTCCGATGGTCCGGACGGTGCCAAGAGGTATATTTTCACTCCGGGTAATTCCAATCAGTATCAGAGTTTCAACATCTCCTCATCCTACGGGCAAAGTATTTCCGTATGGCTCAGTGCGCCAAGCTATACAGACACAGACCCGGTTACGAAGCTGAGGGAGGTGAGGATACCTGCAAATACTTTGCGTCATAGAAGGGACAATACTACCATTAGCAATTCAGATATTTTTGCATATACACAGGAGTCATTAATCAGCTACAGCGGAGGAAGTTTCCAGAATTACGTTTTAACTTACAGAACAAATAATAATGGACGTAACAGTTCAATGTTAGCAGTGCCTATCTCCGACTCAGATGGAATTACCAGTACTTCTTCTTTGTATTTTGCATATCGATATTATTGGGGGAATTATTATATTTATACTGCGAGCGCAGCAGTGAGCAAACTGATTACCGGCAGTAATACTCAACTTTATTTCTACCAACAATAATCTCAGTTTTACGCGATAATGTTTTATGTGTTTTAAAAAAATTATCATTTCTTTAATATTTATTGCTTCGGCGCTGGGTGTTTGCAATAGGGCAAACGCCCAGAATGCCGAGAAAAGGCTTCATAGCGGTTATCGCGGTATGATTGAAGTCGGCGGCGGCCCGGGTGTGGGTTATTACGGCGATGCGGCGGTGATAGTGTCCACCACCCAAGGCTGGCAGTTCGGCCCGCACTTCTTTTTGGGTGCAGGCGCTGCCCTTAATCGGCTCAATATGTTCCAGACCGCCATGTATGATTTCTTTGCCGACTTCCGCGCCTATTTGAACCCCGATGTATGGACGCCGTCCGCCGGACTTAAATTGGGCTATTCTCCTTTTACAACCTATAATAACGGACCGTACCGGAATTTTGCAAGGGGCGACAGCACCCGTCAGCACGGCATTTTCGTAGCGCCTTCGATTGGAGCCACGGTGGCTTTAAACTCACAAATCGGCCTTTCCCTTACATTCTCTGATAATATTCAGGTGGGACGCTTTTACACCGATCCCAAAACTGTAACAAGCGCCAACGCCGCCACCGCTCCCGCCGAGCCGAAGCTGGTTCACACCCTCGTTTTCACAGTCGGCTTCTATTGGTAGAAACGGTGCCCCTCCCACCTTCCTCTCTGCACTTTCTTACCTCTTCTAAAGTTTCCTGCGTGGTTTACTGCGGCGCCGGCTGCCTCCTCCGAAGACCGTCTCGCTACGCTCGACCCCACCATTCCGCTTCGCTTCATGGTTCGCCCTTCTTACGATGCCGAGGGTGGCACGGGTCCCTGGAGGAGCAGCCGTTGCCGCCGCTTCCCTGTTCTTTCGCAGGCCTTTTTTTCTGCTTCATGGTAAAGCATTTTTGGCCCTTTTCGTCAAACCCCCTCTCTCGCCATCGTTGTAAGCCCTCTTTTCCGCTTCATGGTACGACGTTTTAGGCCTTTTCCGTCATACCCCCGCCAAAAAAAACGTAGGGCTACGACATTTTCGGCCCTTTTTGCCATATCATGAAAGGAAAAAACGAAAGCGCCGCCCTTTTTTATGGGTGGCGCTTGCTGTATGAGCGGAATACGAGACTCGGACTCGCGACCTTCGGCTTGGGAAGCCAACGCTCTACCAACTGAGCTAATTCCGCATTCTTTGGGTTTTTTGGCTGCGCCTCGGCATAAGAATGAATTCTTCTGCACTCGGCTTGCACAAAAATTCGATTTTCTTCAAAAATCGGTTTTTTGGCGGCGCTTCGGTATAAGAGTAAACTCTTCTACGCTCAGCTTGCACAAAAACTCCGCAACGGCTTGGTTTTTGGCCTCAATTTTTCGTCAAACAAAGATAGGCAAAATTTTTGCATTCAGCAATAATTCGTTAACTTTGTAAGTTATACAATTATTAAAAATGGGATTCAACAACTTTCTAAGAAGCCTTTTCGGCTCCAAGGCGGACCGCGATTATCGCGCAATCAAGCCGGTGCTGGATAAGATACTTAAAAAATACGACGAAATTGACAAATTGTCGAATGATGAGCTTCGCTCCCGTTCGGCTGCTTTGCGTGAACATATGCGTGAGGTTGAAAAACCTTTTGAGGACAGGCGCATGGAAATCAGGGCTCAATTGAATGAAGATATTTCAATAGACCAGAAAGAGGCGCTTGCCACCGAGTTGGACAAACTTGTAAAAGATGAAGACGATGCCATAGAAAAGGCTCTTAACGAGATACTTCCTGAAGCCTTTTCCATAATGAAATCCACAGCCCGTCGTCTGAATGACGGCGATGTTGTAGTCAAGGCAAACGAATTCGACAAAGAACTCAGCATCAGTCACGACTTTGTGAGCATAGAAGGTGACAAGGCCGTCTGGCACAAGAGCTGGGTTGCAGGCGGCAACAAAATCACTTGGGACATGGTGCATTACGATGTTCAGCTTATCGGCGGTATCGCTCTGCATCAAGGCAGGATTGCAGAAATGAGCACAGGTGAAGGCAAAACCCTCGTGGCTACTCTCCCCGTATTCCTTAATGCTCTTGCCGGCAAGGGCGTTCATATAGTAACAGTGAACGACTATTTGAGCAAGCGAGACAGCGAGTGGATGGGTCCTCTGTATCAGTTCCACGGTCTTTCGGTGGATTGCATCGACAAGCACGAGCCCAATTCCGATGCCCGCCGCAATGCTTATAATTGCGACATAACCTTCGGTACCAACAACGAATTCGGCTTCGATTATCTCCGCGACAATATGGCCGTATCTTCCGAAGACCTTGTTCAGCGCAAACATCACTATGCCATAGTCGATGAGGTGGACTCCGTACTCATCGACGATGCCCGTACTCCTCTTATCATCAGCGGTCCCACCGCCAAAACCGAATCTGATGACCAATTCTTGGAATACCGCCCCTATGTGGAAAGACTCTATCAGGCTCAGCGCTCGCTGGTCAATCAAATCCTTAACGAGGCCAAAAAGAAAATTGCCGAAGGCGATGAGCAGGAGGGCGGAAAACTCCTCTTCCGTGCGCATAAGGGTCTCCCCAAATATCAGCCTCTCATCAAATATCTCAGTGAACCCGGCATGAAGGTAATCCTTCAAAAAACCGAAAACTATTATATTCAGGACAACGAAAGAGAGATGCCGGTGATTACCGACCCCTTGTTTTTCGTTATAAATGAGCAGCTTAATTCGGTGGATATGACCGATAAGGGCAATGATGTGCTGGCAAAGAGCGTGGGGGATGAGAACTTCTTCATCATTCCGGATGTGGGAAGCAAGATTGCCGCTATGGAGCAGGCCGGTTTAAGCCCCGAAGAGAAACGGCATCAAAAGGATGCCCTTATGGAGGACTTCTCCCTGAAGAGCGAGCGTATCCATACTGTAAATCAGCTTCTTAAAGCCTATACTCAGTTCGAGAAAGATGTAGACTACATCATTGTTGACGGCAAAATCAAGATTGTGGATGAGCAGACGGGCCGTGTGATGGAAGGCCGCAGATGGAGCGATGGTTTGCATCAGGCTGTTGAAGCCAAAGAAAATGTAAAGGTGGAGGCCGCTACGCAGACTTTCGCCACTATCACGCTTCAGAATTATTTCCGTATGTATCATAAGCTTTCGGGTATGACAGGTACTGCCGAAACCGAAGCCGGTGAGTTCTGGAGCATATATAAATTGGATGTAATGGTCATCCCCACCAACCGCCCGATAATAAGGGACGATCAGGATGACCTTATTTATAAAACCAAAAAAGCCAAGTTCACTGCGGTTATCGAGCGTATCATGCAGCTGCGCGATGCAGGCCGTCCCGTACTTGTGGGTACCACCGATGTGGAAACCTCCGAGCTCCTTAGCCGGATGCTGCGTATGCGCGGGATAAAGCATAATGTACTCAACGCAAAAGAACATGCCCGTGAGGCCGAAATTGTTGGGCAGGCCGGCCAAAGCAGCAGCGTGACCATTGCCACCAACATGGCGGGCCGCGGTACTGACATCAAGCTCTCTCCGGAAGTTATAAAGGCGGGGGGACTTGCCATTGTCGGTACTGAGCGCCACGATTCACGCCGGGTGGACCGCCAGCTGCGCGGTCGTGCCGGACGCCAGGGCGACCCCGGCTCCAGCGTGTTTTTTATCTCCCTGGAAGACGACCTCATGCGCCTTTTCGGCAGCGACAGGATTGCTTCGGTGGTGGACCGTCTTGGCATGAAGGAAAATGAAGCCCTCGAAAGCAGCATGCTTTCAGGCGCCATCGAGAGAGCGCAAAAGAAAGTTGAAGAAAACAACTTCGGTATACGCAAGCGCCTTCTTGAATACGACGATGTGATGAATTATCAGCGCGAAGCGATTTACTCCCGCAGGCGGAACGCTATAAGCGGCGATAAGGTGGAAATCGACCTCAGGAATATGATGATGGACTCCATCTCCCTTTTGGTGGAGCGCACTCAGGGCCTTGATTTTGAGGCTTTTGAAGAGAATCTTATGGCAAGTCTCTCTATCGACTGCGGTTTCGATGCCGACTTTTATAAGGATGCTAAAAGCGATGAGCTTGTAAAGAGCTTGGTGGCGCATATGCAGGAAAGCTATCAGAGGCGTATGGACGCTTTGGTGGAAAAGCTTGCGCCAATCATCAAGACCGTATATGAAAAGCAGGGCAGCATGTACAAGAATATTGCTATCCCCATATCTGACGGCCGCAAGACCATGACGCTTTCGGTAGACCTCGAAAAGGCCTATAATTCTGCCGGCCGTGAAGTGGGCAAGACTTTGAGCAAGAACATTATACTCTATCAGATAGACGAGCATTGGAAGCAGCACCTGCGCGAAATGGACGATCTCAAGCAGAGCGTACAAAGCGCTTCTTATGAGCAAAAAGATCCCATTGTGGTTTACAAGCTCGAGAGCTATAATCTTTTCGCAGACATGCTTGAAAGTCTCAATCGGGATGTGCTCACCTTCCTCTTGAGGGCATTTGTACCCCTGAGGGATGCATCAGAGGCAGGGCCTCCCAATCGTGCCCAGCGCAGAGCTCCGCAACTCAATGCGCGTCGCGAAGACCTCTCCACCAATGCGGAACAAAGAAGCAATACTCCGGTAAAGGCGGAGAAAAAAATAGGCCGTAACGATCCCTGCCCCTGTGGCAGCGGTAAAAAATACAAACATTGTCATGGCAAGGGACTGGTTTAAAACACAAAACAAAAACAATAATATGAGTAACAGCAACCAACCAATCGTGGATGTGAATGATGTATCTCACATCAGCGCAGGAACTGTCGTAAAAGGCGAAGTATCATCTCTCAACGATATTCGCGTGGATGGCGGCGTAGAGGGTAAAATCTATTCCAAAGGCAAAATCGTAGTGGGTGAGGGCGCCAGAATCACAGGAGCCTTACTTTGCAGCAATGTTGACCTATGGGGCAAGATGGAAGGCGATGTTTATGTAAAGGACACCATGTCCATCAAGGGCAATGCCTCTGTAAACGGCAGCATCCACGTGAGAAAGTTTCAGGTGGAGATGGGAGCGCAAATCAACGGTACCTGCCACATGATTTCCGAGGCGGACTACGATAAATTCGTGAATGATGTGGTTACTACTCTCGTTCCCGGTACGGTAAAGCCGGCTCCTGAGAAGAAGTAGTCAGCGGGTCTCTTTTAATCTTGAAAATTCTTGTGCCGGAACGGCAATAGCTGATGTCGAAGCATCGGCAGATGTCGTTCCCGTATCTTACTGTCGTGTAACTTGTCATATAGGCTGGCCTGAACCCCTGATTTTCCAGCAGCATAAGGTCTATCGACATTACCCCTTCCCGCAGAGCCTTTTCCAAAAGACTGTAATTACGGTTAAGGGCTGTTATTATACGATTGTGGTACATACGGAAATCCTTTGTCTTAAGGTTATGCCATGCGTTCTTGCATTGCAGGTTGCAGAATTTTTTGCCTATTCTGCCGCTTAGAGGCTTGCCGCACATAAGGCATTTGCCCGTTATTTGTTGTTTCTTTGTCATAGTTTCCGAAATTGCATTGTTTTTGCCGGGCAGTCAAGGGGGTAAATTATATTCGGTGAGAATTTTCTGTTTTCGCCGGTCTTCGCTTTTATTTTAAGCCTCTTCAATTTTATTTGCACTCTGCATTAAAGGCGGCATTCCGGCATATCTTTTTTAATCTTCCTTCAATCAAATTTTAATTCTCCCTCTAAAACTTAAAAAACAAGCTTCCTTTCGTCACAGAACCACTCTTTCATGTGATTTCTTGCCTTACTTTGCATACGTGGATGGGGCGGGACCGCGCGGCCCGAGCCCTTCCGATTAACTTTAAAAACAATAAAAATGGAACATTTGAACAAAGTGCAATTGAGGGGAGTCGTAGGTACTGTGAATTTGCAGGAACTCTCCGGAAAAAGGGTATGCCGTTTCACCCTGGCTACCGACAGGGCATATAAGGATGCTATGGGAGAGGCGAAAATAGACACCACCTGGCATACTGTAAATGCTTGGGAGGGAAGCAAAAACATTCCCGACCTGGATCTTATCAAAAAGGGGAGCAGGGTGGAGGTGTTTGGGCGGATAAGGAACAACAAGGTGGAGAATGCAGACGGAATCACTCAAACTTACAGCGACATCCAGGCCGTCAAAGTCAAATTATATAACGATGATGAACAGCTTTCCATAGAAATGTAGCATGAAAAGGCTCGCAGCTGCGATATTTTTGTTTTGTATTTGTGCCTGTTATTCCGTGCGCAAGGTTGAGGAATTGCAAAACGGTGGCATTGCGCCCGTTCTCAGCATAAGCGAAGACTTCGTGCCGGAAGAGATTGAGGTAGATGTGCTCGTGAGCGATACCGTCAAGGTGAGTGATGCTCAGGGGCGCGAAATGATAATCATGAAGGCGGTCAAAGACGAAGACGGGGAGATGGTGGCAACCGATGTGATAGCTCCCGTGGTTGTAAGCGCCACTTTCCGGAATGTGGCAGAGCGTCACGGCGAGGTTGACTTATGTTTCGATGTCACCGTACCGGCCGACATGGTGGAAAGCCGTTGGCAGCTGAGGCTCCGGCCGGTGCTGGGAGTTTTCTCGGACACGCTTCATCTTGCTCCCATCTTTATTACAGGACAGAAATATCGCAGGGCGCAGCTTCGCGGTTATCAAAGGTACCGGCGTTTTTTGGACAGTATTGTTTCGGACACCACTGTTTTTATAAGAGAAGGGCAGTTGGAGATTTTCCTGAGGCGTAATCTGCCTCAAATTTATGCTCTTAAAACCGATACCAGCTATGTTTCCGACGAGCATTTTGCCTCGCTGTACGGAATTACCGAAAAAGAAGCGGTGCGGCATTACACCAATCGTTTTCTGCTTGCAAGCAACCGAAGACGCATAGCAGGCAAGAAAAAGATGTTCGCCCGTTATGTGAAGGCCCCGTTACGCACGGACATACGACTGGATACCGTGATTTCTTCCGATGGAGGAGATCTTATATATAATTATGTCCATACCATGCAGGTGCCTGCAGGTTTGCGCAAGGCGGAAATATCGCTAATCGGCAGCGTTTACGAGGAAAACCGCAAGCTGTGCACCATGCCCCGCAGCGAGCCGCTTACATTTTATATCTCCTCGCTCAGCAGTCTTAGCGAGAGCAGCGAAAGGTATCTTGTGAAGATTATAGAACGGAGAGTGCAGGCGAATACGGCCTGTTATGTGGAATTTGCTTCCGGAAGCTCTCAAATAGACTCGGCTCTCGGGAATAATTCCGGTGAGATGGGCCGTATTGCGGAAAATTTGGAAGAACTGCTTGGCAGCGGCAGATTTGACATCGATTCCATAGTGGTGCAGGCATCTTGTTCGCCTGAGGGCTCCTGGGGTTTTAACACGGGCCTTTCGCGAAGGCGCAGCGAGGCGGTTTGCAGTTATTATTCGGACCTGCGTTCCCGTGATACCATACATTTGGAATTCATCCCGCGCGAAATTCCTGAAAATTGGGCAGGGCTGGAAAAGCTTGTGGAGAGGGATACCATTCTTACCGCCTCCCAAAAGAGCGAAATCGAGCGTATCTGCTTGAATCCCGATCCCGATTTGCGCGAAAGAGAGCTTTCGCAACTCGCTTGCTACAAGCATTTGAGGGAGGAAATATATCCGCGTCTCAGGATTGTACGCTTCAACTTTTATCTGCACAGGCGGGGAATGGTAAAAGATACTGTTCACACCACTGTTTTGGACACCGCTTATATGAACGGTGTGCAGGCTTTGCGCGATAGAGACTATAAGCGTGCTATTACTCTGCTAAGGCAATATGCAGACATCAATACCGCTCTTGCCTATATCGCACTCGACTATAACGCTTCGGCTTTGGCTGTGCTGGATGCTTTGCCGAGCGGTCCCAAGGTGGAGTATTTGCGTGCGCTTCTCTATGCCAGAAAAGGTAAAGACAGAGATGCCCTTCAGTGCTTTGTGAGAGCTTGCGAGATGGACCCGGGCTTTGTGCATAGGGCAAATCTCGACCCGGAAATATCTGCCCTCAAGAAGAAATATCAAATTTCGTATAAATTATGAAAAACGAGGCTGTCCTTTTATTTTCGGTTTTGCTTCTTACAGGATGCAGCGTAAAAGAAGACCGGAGCGGCTGTCCGGCTTTCTTGAATCTAAGCCTTTCCGACAGGGCTCTCATGCTTGCCCGCGATCTGCCTGTAAAACTCTTGGTGTCTGATGCAAAAGGAGAGGATACTCTGTTGCTTGATGCTTTCAATCCATCGGTGTGGCATGAGGTGGAAAAAGGAATGGTAACAGTGGAGTCGCTGCTTTCCAACGGTGCAGGCACATCGATTGCCTGGGGCGCTCAGAGCGACAGCTTGTGGGCATCTGTAGACAGGTTTTATATAGAGGAAGAGCAGGCGCACCGGCAACTGAGGCTTCACAAGCGTTTCGCCACCATATGGTTTATATTCGATGAGGGTATGCCTCTGGACGATTATTCCTTTTTGATTCAGGGATATGTTGCAGGAACGGACCTTACCAAGATGTCCCCGATGACAGGGGATTTCCGCTATCTGCTGGCAGTCCGCGAATGGACGGCTTCGGTGAGGCTGCCTCCACAGAAGAGCGATTCGCCCATCATATTTCGCTGCAATGATGCTTCAACGGGCAAGCGCCTGTGGGATTGGGACTTGTCGAAAGAATTACTGCAGGCAGGTTATGATTGGGAAGCCGAGGACCTTAAAGATGCGAAGGTGTATATACACCTCGCCCCTCTCAGCTTCAGCCTTATAATAGGAAGCTGGAAGGACGGAGGGGAGATTAGCGGGATTATTTAAGCCTTTTGCGCCGCCGGCTGTTTTTCCGGATCCTTGAAGAGAATCATAAACAGGATTCCCACCACTAAAGCATATGCTGCAAAGATATACCAGGCTGTACTCCATGAGGGTTCAGCGGCATTGTAAACAAAGTGATTTACTACTTTGCCTGCCGCCCATGTGCCTATGGAGGCTCCAAGACCGTTGGTCATCAGCATGAACAAGCCCTGAGCCGAACTCCTCATGCTTTTGTCGGTATTCTGATTGACATACAGCGAGCCGCTGATGTTGAAGAAGTCGAAGGCTACCCCGTAAACTATGCAGCTGAGTACAAACATCCAAACGCCGGGTCCGGGATTGCCCGCTCCGAAGAGCCCGAAGCGCAGCACCCATGCAAACATGCTGATAAGCATCACCCTTTTAATGCCGAACTTTTTCATTGCAAAGGGGATGAGAAGTATGCAGAGGGTTTCGCTTATCTGGCTGATGCTGATAAGGGCATTTGCATTATTGGCTCCCCAAGTGTGGGCAAAGAGAGGATTGTCCTTGAAGGAGGTGATGAAGCTGTTGGCGTAGCCGTTGGTGATTTGCAGGCTTGCCCCAAGCAGCATGCTGAATATAAAGAAGATGGCGAATTGGCCTTGCTTGAAGAGCCTGAAGGCGGAAAGGCCGCTGGCATCCATAAAACTCTGCTTTTCGGCTGTTTTGGGTTTGCAGGGGCAATTCGGCAAGGTAAGCGCATACAGACAAAGTATGATGCCGAGTCCTCCGGACAAAATGAACTGCCAATAGCTGTGCTGAAATTGCAGGCCTGTGGAGCTGTCTTTCATGAAGTTGACAAAGAGCATGGCGCAAATGAAACCGACCGTTCCGAAAATCCTTATCGGGGGGAAGTCCTTTACAGGGTCTTTGCCATTGACTTCAAGCGCATTATATGCCACCGAATTGGAAATTGCTATGGTCGGCATATAAAAGGCCACACTGATTGCGTAAAGCACGAAAAGGGGAGTGAATTGTACTGCATCGCCCGCCCGCATGGCGTAAATTCCCGCTCCAAGCATAAATGCACCCGCAATGCCCTGACAGAGCGAGAGCACCTTTTGCGCCGGTATCCATTTATCTGCCACTATGCCCATCAGGGCCGGCATGAATATGCTTACGAATCCTTGGGTGGCGAAGAAAAGCCAAATTTGCGGTCCGAGACCCACACGGTCGAGGAATCCACCCATACTTGTAAGATAAGCGCCCCAGATTGCATACTGGAGGAAGTTCATGATTATCAGCCTTAAGCCGATTCTGCTTTTGTTGTTTGCCATTACTTTGGTTTTAGTTGTTTTGCAAATTTAGCTCTTTTTCCTCTATTTTTGATATCTTTGTGAGATGAAATTTGTAGTCGAGCATTCTGATTCCCATTCGGCAGCCCGCCGAGGGGTTTTGCATACCGACCACGGAAACATAGATACACCTATCTTTATGCCTGTCGGAACGGTGGGCAGTGTAAAGGGTGTTTATCATAGAGACCTTATCGAGGACATCAAGGCCCAAATTATTTTAGGCAATACCTATCATCTCTATCTTCGCCCCGGCCTCTCCGTATTACGCCAGGCGGGCGGCCTCCATGCTTTTGAAAATTGGCAGAAACCCATACTTACCGACAGCGGAGGATATCAGGTTTTTTCTTTAAGCCCGATCCGTAAACTAACGCCCGAGGGCTGCGAATTCCGCTCGCATATAGACGGCTCCAAACATATCTTCACACCCGAAAACAATGTTGATGCCCAGCGCATTATAGGCGCCGATATTATGATGGCCCTCGATGAATGCTGCCCCGGCGATGCCGACCATGGCTATGCAAAGAAATCTCTTGAACTCACCAAAGGCTGGTTGGAGCGCTTTGCCAAGCGTTTTAATGAAACAGAGCCTCTCTATGGCTATTCCCAGAGCTTCTTTCCCATTATTCAGGGCTGTGTATATCCCGATTTGCGCAAAGAAGCCGTGGAGCATGCTTTGCAATTTGAGGCTGATGGTTACGCCATTGGCGGACTTGCAGTGGGGGAGCCGGCTGAAACAATGTATGAGATTCTGGACTTTACGGTTCCGCTTTTGCCTGCCGACCGCCCCCGTTATCTTATGGGAGTGGGGACTCCTGCCAATATACTTGAGGCGATAGCCCGAGGCGTGGACATGTTCGATTGTGTGATGCCCACGCGCAATGGCCGGAACGCCAATCTCTTTACTTGGAACGGGGTGATGAATATGCGGAATAAGAAATGGAAGGAAGATTTCTCTCCGCTCGACCCCGATGGAACATCATTTGTAGACCATGCTTATACAAAGGCCTACCTGCGCCATCTTTTTATAGCGGGAGAGATGTTTGCCGCAATGATAGCAAGCGAGCACAATCTCGCCTTTTATTTGGAACTTGTGCGTCAGGCGAGGGAGCATATAGAAGCAGGGGATTTCCTTTCGTGGAAAAATTCTGTGGTGCCAAAGTTGAGCAAGCGGATATGAAAAAGATAGATGCCTATATAGCACGTCGTTTCCTCGTCACATTTTTTGTGGCGTTGATACTTATCATAGGCATTGTGATAATCTTTGATATTTCCGAAAAGATAGATGATTTTGTACAGAGGTCGGCTCCGCTCGAGGCCATCATAAAAGACTATTATCTCAATTGGATACCCTATTTCGTGAACATGTTCAGTCCTCTGTTCGTGTTTATTTCGGTCATCTTCTTTACCTCGCGCATGGCTGCCAATTCGGAAATAATCGCCATTCTGTCCTGCGGGGTAAGCTATAAGCGCATGCTGGCCCCGTATATTGCAGTATCAATCTTTATAGCCTTGCTGTCCTTGAGCCTCAATCTTTTCGTCATCCCCAATGCCAATAAAGACAGGGTGGAATTTGAGATGAAATATGTTAAAGACCGGCGGAAGTATAAAGACAGGGACATACATTATCAGATTGCCCCGGGGCAGTTCGTATATGTTGAATCTTTCAGCCGCTGGAACAACACCGCTTATAAGTTCACCTTGGAAACGGTGGAGAATAACCGTATAAAGAGCAAGCTCACCGCCGATGCCGCCGTTTGGGACAGCACCATGGAGGGTTGGCGGCTGCGCAATTGGTTTATAAGGGACTACTCCGAAGGCCTGAAAGACAGGATTATCAGCGGAGATAAAAAGGACACCGTCATAGCGCTGACGGTAACGGACTTCTACCGCAACGAGAAGACGGTGGAAACTCTTTCCGGCAAAGACCTGGATGCCCTTATCGCCACTCAGGAGATGAGGGGGGATTCCAATGTCATGTATGCGGAAATTGAAAAGCATACCCGCTGGGCCATGCCTTTTTCTGCTATAATCCTCACCATCATAGGCGTTTCGCTGTCTTCCCGAAAACGCAGGGGCGGTACGGGCTGGAATCTTGCCATAGGCATAGCCCTCGCTTTCTCCTATATACTTTTCCTGCGCTTCTCGCAGATGTTTGTTTTCACCGATACCCTTCCGGCTTGGATAGCTCTGTGGCTGCCGAATATCTTGTATGCCATAATTGCTGCTTTCCTTTATAATATGGCAAAAAAATGATAAGCATTCCCGAATTATATTCTCTTTACCGCGATTGCTCTTATAAGGTTGCTACGGACAGCCGCACTATAAGCGGAGGCGAAATTTTCTTTGCCCTTAAGGGCGAAAATTTCGACGGCAATGCCTATGCCGTCAGCGCCCTTTTGAAGGGCGCCGCCTACGCTATGGTTAATGACGATTATTCTTTTTGCCCGGATCCGCCGTCAGAGCGCCTTATAAAAGTGCATTCTCCTTTTGAAACGCTTCAGGAACTTGCTGAATATCACCGCCTTCAACTTGACATTCCGGTGATAGGGCTAACAGGCACAAACGGCAAAACCACCACCAAAGAGTTGATTGCGGCTGTTCTCCGCGCTAAATTCGAGGTTTGCGCCACTGAGGGGAATCTCAATAACGATATAGGAGTGCCCCTGAGCCTGCTTAAAATGACGCCCGCCACGCAGATTGCAGTTATAGAGATGGGGGCTTCTCATCCGGGAGATATAAACAAGTTGGTGCAGATTTCCCGGCCGACGCACGGGCTTATTACCAATGTGGGAAAGGCGCATTTGCAAGGGTTTGCATCTTTTGAGGGGGTTAAAGCCGCTAAAGCAGAGCTCTACCATTGGCTTGGAGAGCAGGAAGGAGCGGTATTGTTTCTGAATCAGGATGATTCCGTATTGGTGGAGATGGCGCGGAAAGAGCCTTGCCATGTTTTCGGTTACGGTCTTGATTACCAAGGAGTCAGCATTTTGCCTTCATCCGCTTCAGACCCTTTCATGAGCCTGCTTTTCCCGAGCGGCGTTACGCTTCGAACTCATCTTGTCGGCGCTTACAATGCTTCCAATGTGTTGGCGGCACTGGCTATCGGGGAGTATTTCGGAGTTTCGCGCGAGAGCGCTTTTGCGGCAGTGGAGAAGTATATTCCAAGCAATCAGCGTTCGCAAATGCAGCAGAGCGGAAGCAATACTCTAATTATCGATGCCTACAATGCCAATCCCTCTTCTATGGCGGTGGCGCTTGACAATTTGTTTGCGATGAAGGATGGCTCCAAATATGCTCTTCTTGGAGATATGCGCGAACTTGGAGATGATTCTCTTGCCGAGCATATCGCTGTTGTTAAGAGACTTGCGGCAAGCGATGTCCGTTTTTATTTGGTTGGAGAAGAATTCCGCAAGGCATTGATTGCCTGCAGTTTGCCCGGAGTGAAATTTGAGCCTGCCATTAAACAGCCGAAGAACGGGGGGGAGACGCATATTGAGGCAGGCAGCATCATCCCTGTAAATGCATCAATTCCGCCTGACAGTCTGTTCCGCGGATGGTTTCCCGTTTCCGGTGACCTTTCGCTGCACTTGGGCGTTCAGCCTATTGAGAAAAGCCTGATTCTGTTGAAAGGCTCCCGCAGCATCGAAATGGAGCGGGTACTTGGAACTTTGTAAATCAATTATTTTTCAGATTTACTATTGACAAGCGTAGCTTTGCCGGTCGATACCGGTGTAAGCGATTGTTTGCTTTGCTTGCTTGCTTGCTTGCTTGCTTGCAGGTCCGGTGAATGCGAGCGGGCTTGTCAGCGCTTGTTTGTGCAGACTATCCGATTTTATCGATTAAGCGGCGGATTTTTTCGCCAACCTCCTCTATGGTGCCTACCGACTCAACCTCGTAATACTTATTCTGTTCTTTATAATATTCGATTAGAGGTTCGGTTTGGGCGTGATAAGTGGCAATTCTGTTGGCCACAACTTCATCTTTGGCATCATCCGCCCTGCCCTCGGACAGTGCACGGCGTGCAATGCGCTCTTTTATTACGGATTCGGGAATTACGAGCGAAATGACGGCCGTAACTTCTTCGTCACGGGATTCCAGCATTTCATCCAGGTCCATGGCCTGTAAAAAAGTGCGGGGGAATCCGTCCAAAATAAAGCCGTTGACATCTTTATATCTGCCGAAGGCTTGAGCTATCATACCTTCTACAACCTCATCAGGGACAAGATTGCCGGCATCAATCAAGGCTTTGGCCTTTTTGCCCAGTTCTGTGCCCGCGGCAATTTCAGAGCGGAGGAGTTCTCCGGTAGAAATGTGTTTGAGATTATAGTGTTCTGCCAATGGGGCGGCCTGAGTGCCTTTTCCGGCTCCCGGAGGCCCGAAAATTATATAATATTTCATTTGTCTAAAACATATATGTCTTTAAGGTTGCGCCCGAGTTCGTTATAATCGAGGCCGTAACCCACTATGAATTCATTCGGAATCTCCTTGCCCACATAGTCGAGAGCCAAAGGCTTGTCGTAAACCTGGGGTTTGAGGAGCATAGTGCATATTTTAACTTCTTTTGCGCCTTTGGCTAAAAGCATGTCGCGCAAGGCTAAAATGGTTGTTCCCGTGTCCACTATGTCTTCGCAGATTATCACCGTTCTGTTTTTAACATCGCCTGTTATGCCCATCACCTCCAATACTTTTCCGGTGGATTGAGTGCCGGTGTATGAAGAGAGTTTCATGGAAAAAAGTTCCAAAGGAAAAGTGACCCGCTTCATGAGACCTGCGGTAAACATGATGGCTCCGTTCAGGATACAGAGCAGTACAGGCACTTCGTCTTTGTTTTTGAAGTCCGCTTCTAATTTTTCCGCTACAGAGTCGATTATGCTTTCTATTTCGCTGTTGGGAATGAAAGGTTTGAAAGTTTTGTCGTGCAGAGTGATTTTTTTCATATGGCGGTTTGAAAAATAAGTCATAAAGTTAGCAAAAATTATATATAAAAACGAAAAAATAAATTTTTTACTGCCCCTGAAACTGTTTTTTCTTCTCTAACTTAGGGTTTTATGAAAGGTATTTTAGTGCTGTGACTGCGTTTGGGTTTATGATAGCGCAATATTTGGCCACGACAGCTTTTAGGTTTATGACGGAAATTTAGGCTATTGCAATAGTTAAGGAGATGACGCTTATTTTAGACTGTGACTGCTTTTAATGGCTATAGCGTTTGTTTTAGATTATGGCAGTTTTCGGGCGTGCTTATTTCGAGATTGATAGCTGTTTTATGCTTTGACATTTTTTTCGGTTGTGAGAGCTGTTTTTTTGTTATGAAGTTATTTCGGCTTACGATAACTATTTTGGTTTATGGCAGTTGTTTTGATGGATTTGATTTCTGCGATTCTGCTGCTTGCAGGTGCGGGGGCGGCGGAAGAGATGAGCGAAAGCGAAATGGAGCGTTTCTACCATTTCGCTCAGCATCCTTTGCGTATAAATCAAGTGCCTAAGAGCCGTCTCCTTTCCTGCGGACTTTTTTCCACCTACCAGGTAGAGGCCATAGAGGAATACAAGAGCAGAAGCGGAGATATTCTGAGTCTTAGCGAGTTTGCTTTGGTAGATGGCATCGGGCCTGTGGCTGCGGAAGCTCTGAGTTTTTTTGTTTCCTTCGACAGTTCGCGTCCCCCCGGCATGAAGGAAAATATATATTTTCACGAGGATTTGATGATAAGGGGAGGGTATAAAGTCAAGGGGTCAGATAAAACCGATAGGACGGCCTCTTTCGGACTTAAATATCATTTGGAGGCGGGAGAACGGATGGAGTTCTTTTGGTCCACAAGGCGGAATTATTCCTTGCCCGTCACCAACGCACTCTTCGTTCCCGGAACTTTAAGTCTTGCGCTCTATGGCAGGAGGGGCGGAAAAATGATAATCGGCGATTTCAGCGCCCGCTTCGGACAGGGCTTGGCTCTTTGGAGTAGCTTTTCAATGAGCGGTTTCAGCACTGTTGACTCCTTCCGCAAAAATGCCGGCGGATTCAGCCCGACCTCATCTTTTACTTCCACCCTCTGCGGACTCGCAGGCGATTATATCATCGATGGCTGGACAATTTCAACAGGATTAAGCGTCCCCGCCCTTCGCAGTTTTCTTAATGGCAATTATAAGGCGTTCTCATCTGAACAATCGCTGATGCCAATATTGGCGCTATCAAGGCTTGGGCGTTTCGGTCAGTTCGGCGTGCAGGCGTTTTGGAATGATGGCTTTGTGGCCTCGGCGGATGGAGTATTGGGTCTCGGGCATTGGACCTTGTTCGGAGAAGCCGCGCTTAGTTCACGGCAGATAGAGGAAGGAGGATATCTTATCAGGCGAACAAGGCTTGCCGCCTTGGCGGGTGTCACTTGGTCTCCCGCCTATAAAGTGAAAGCCGGACTTCTAGCAAGATATTATCCTTCAGGCTTTTATGCTCCTTTTGCAGGAGCTCCTCGAAGCGCTTCCACCTTGCAGGACGAGACCGGATTGGCTTTGGGTTGCCGCTGGCGTTGGGCGGAATTCACCTCTGATGCGGCTTTACATCCTGAGAAACAAACGATGAAATACAAAACGATTCTGAATTTGAAACCCGTATTTTCAATTTGTAATATTGACGTTTCGCCTTCGCTTCGTTGGACGGAATCTTGGAATACCGCTTTAAATACCGCCCCGTGGAAGCACGAATTGCGCACCGACATCTCCGCTTCGTGGCGTGGATTCCAGACCAATACCCGCATTCATTTTACCCGCTCAAAAGATTGGGGCCGCCTTGCTTATCTTGAATTGGGATATAAAACTCCTTCTGCCAATCTCACTTCCTCTTCTTCGGAATTTCCCTCCGTTGAGCCTACTCCGCTTAATAACTGCCAAGACAGCAGTCAATCTCCCGATACATCTAAAGCGCGGCTGGAATTTTCAATCTATATTCGCGGGACCATCTTCAATGCATCTAATTGGGCCGACCGCATTTATTGCTATGAACGTGATCTTCCAGGCTCCTTTTCTGTTCCGGCATTCTATGGACGTGGCGGCAGTCTTTCTTCTTTAATCGGTCTTAAAAGTTCGGGCATCCGCCGTTTCCGTTTTAGTCTTTATTTAAAGTGCTCTTTCATATATTATCTGCCTCCGGCCGGCACTTCTTCCTCTTCCTCCTCCTCCTCCGGAGTTTCTTTGTTTGCTTCTGCTTCCTCCCTTGCCAAACCTCCTGTCGCAGAAATAAAATTGCAATTCCAAGCGGCATTTTAGCTTGCGATTGTCTTTTAGCCACCACTTTTTTTCTTCTTTTTTCTTATTCTTCTTCTTGCCTTTTGCTTTTCTCGCGATTAGCTTATTCCATCCCATTCTATCCGCAGAATGCGAGCGTAAAATGGAAAGTGTTGGTAATGAGGCAGATCTTTAAACAAGACCAGGAAAATTTTCGGGTGTTCTTTAAGGATTTAGCTGATAATCAGAGAGTTACATTTTACGCTCGTGTTTTTGTCCCGAAAAAAGTTTACCAAAAAAGGTAATTCTGCAGTCTTATCCGGAATAATTCAGCGCTCCTGAAATTATTCTGCGGTCTTGTCCTGAAAATCTATGGTCTTGTCCTGAAAATTCTACAAACTTGTCTTGGAAAATTTTTGCGGCATAACCCCGAATAATGTTCATTTTCAAAAAAACGACAAAAAAGTTAAAGTGACAGGTAAAATTGTTATATTTACAAAATATATCCGCAAATTAGGATTTATTCGGTGTCGAACGGAGGTTTTTGTGGCGAAGGAAGAATAGAAAGTGGGAATAGTGGAAGAGGGGATACGAAGAGCGTGCGGCTGGAGAGGAAAATAGAACTGCATTTGGCATTGCAAAAAGGGTGACGGAGGAGGAGAAACCAAGAAAGCAAGGGGAACTGAAAAGCAGGAAGAGAGGAAGAATAGAAAGTGGGAATAGTGGAAGAGGGGATACGAAGAGCGTGCGGCTGGAGAGGAAAATAGAACTGCATTTGGCATTGCAAAAAGGGTGACGGAGGAGGAGAAACCAAGAAAGCAAGGGGAACTGAAAAGCAGGAAAAGTGGAAGAGTGGAAAAGAGGAAAAGAGGAAAAGTGGAAAAGAGGAAAAGAGGAAGAGGGGAAGAGGGGAATGAAAGGAACGAGAGGCAAGCTGAATGAGGGGAAGAGAGGTAGATGATGAAAATGAGGCAGGGATAGCGTTAAGACAGATAACTTATGAAAATGAAAAAATACGATGTAATCATTGTAGGCGGGGGCGCTACGGGAACCTGCATGGCAAGAGATTGTGCGTTGAGGGGGCTTAAAACCCTGCTTATAGAAAGAGAGGATCTTTGCGATGGGGCATCGGGGCGCAATCATGGCCTGCTTCATAGTGGGGCGCGCTATGCGGTAAACGACCCGGAAAGCGCCCGGGAATGCATAGTGGAAAACCTGATTCTAAAGCAGATAGCCTCTAACTGTGTGGAAGATACCGGGGGCCTTTTCATCAGTCTGCCGGAAGATGGTCTTGATTATCAAGCCCTTCTTGTGCAAAAGTGTGCGGAAGCAGGAATCGATGCCCGCATAATAACGCCCAAAAAGGCGCTCAGTCTTGCTCCGGCAATCAATCCTAATATAATAGGAGCGGTAAAAGTGCCTGATGCCAGCGTAAATCCGTTCCTTTTAAGCGATGTACATGCGCTTGATGCTGTGCGTCATGGGGCTGATATAATCAAGTTCAAGGCTGTTACGTCTTTTCTAAAAGATGGAGACGCAGTAGTCGGAGTCAAGACCGATAAGGAAGAATATTATGCAAGTCAAGTTGTGATTGCATCCGGTATTTGGTCAGCAAAGTTGGCTGAAATGGCAGGAGCGCACATCGATATGTATCCCAGCAAGGGTGCTCTCTTGGTGTTCGGTCACAGAGTGACAAATCTCGTGATAAACCGTTGCCGTAAGCCTTCAAATGCTGATATACTAGTGCCGGAAGCTGTGGTGAGTGTGTTTGGAACCACTTCTGACAAGGTTCCCTTCGAAGAGTGTGACAATATGAGGGTTACCCGTGAAGAGGTTGATTTCCTTTTGAAGGAGGGCGTAAAGATGCTTCCAAGTCTTGCATCTACCCGGATAATAAGGGCATATGCAGGTGTTCGACCGCTGATTTCGGTGGATTCGAAATCTTCTTCACAAGCGGATGGTAGAAGTGCGAGTCGCGGAATAGTGCTCTTGGACCACGAAGAAAGGGATGGTGTGCCGGGACTCATTACCATAACGGGAGGCAAGCTCACAACTGCCCGCTTGATGGCGGAAAAAGCTACCGACCTGGTTTGCAAAAAGCTCGGTATAGATGCTGAGTGCACCACTGCGGAAATTCCTCTGCCCGGCTCTTATTTAAAGCGTAGAAGTTTCGGCGCATTTCTGTCCGGCCTCGGAGCAAAGAAAGAAGGCACCGCCGCCTCTAAAACAAGTTTCGGTACAAAGCGAACAAGCCTCGGTGCACAAAAAACAAGTTCCGGTGCGAAAAAGCCTTGTTCCACTGCCTCTCTGCCCGTTATTGAAGTAGAAAAAACTGTTTCAGGAATAGAGAAAACTGTTTCCGGCGAGAAGAAAAGCGTTTCAGGCGCAAAGAAATCCTGTTTGGCAGTACGCAGCGTTGCACAAAAACTCTGTTTCAAAGAAACGATTCCCTATGCAGGCATAGCGGCGCTCGGCAGGCACGGCAGCGAAACCCTGAAAATGGATTTCACCGGAGAGGGGGCCGAAATTGTGTGCGAGTGCGAGCAGGTGACGAGTGCGGAAATAAGCTATTGCGTAAAAGAGTTCGGCGTGCGCAATTTGAATGACCTCAGGCGTCATACGCGTATCGGAATGGGCACCTGCCAGGGAAGCCATTGCATTCAAAGGGCGGCGGAGCTCCTTGCAATCGAGCTCAGCACCCCCGAAAAGGCAGAGGAGTTTATGAAAGATTATCTTCAGGAGAGATGGAAAGGCATGACGCCTGTAATGTGGGGGGAAACCCTCCGTGAGGCGGAATTCATGAGAAGCAAGTATAGCGCTTTGTTGGCAGAAGGAAAAATGTCAGCGAAGTAAATTTTAATATTATTGAAATGAAATACGATGTGGTAGTAATAGGCGGAGGCAGTTCGGGCTGCAGAGCGGCAAAGGCGGAGGCGGCAAAAGGCCGCAGTGTCTGCGTTGTGTCCGCGGGCCTGACCCTTCAAGCCACCAAACCCGAGAGCGAGGGTAGTGTTTATGCCGATTTGTACGAGCTCAGGAAGATGGGGGTGGCGGTGCTTCGCGGCGATACGGTACTTTCCGGCTCTTGGGATGGCGCTAAACTCTTGGAAGTGTATACCGCCAACGGATTGACACTTCAGGCGGATGAATTTATCTTAGCGACGGGGCGCTTTTTCAGCAAAGGTCTTGTGTCTACGATGGATACCGTCTTCGAACCTGTTTTAGGAGCGGATGTGGATTTTCCCCAAGACCGTGAGAAATGGTTCAACGCCGACTTCTTTGCACCGCAACCGTTTGAACAAATAGGCGTACGCACAACTGCAGACGGTCATATCTTCATAAAAGGAAAGGCAGCCCAAAATGTCAGGGCTGTAGGTAAAATACTTGGAGGAGGAAGACATGCAAAAAAATAACGAATCTTTTTTAAATTTCGAGGCTTGTCTTAAGTGCTCTATCTGCAACACCGTCTGTCCGATGATGGAGGTGAACGCCCTCTATCCGGGTCCCAAAAAATCCGGTCCCGATCAGGAACGCTATCGTCTGAAAGACCCGGCATTCTACGATTATGCCCTCAAATACTGCCTCAATTGCAAGAGATGTGAACTGGCTTGTCCCTCCGGAGTGCAGGTTGCCGACCTTATTCAACGTGCCAAGCTTCAATATGGCAGCCGCTCCAAACATCCTGTAAGAGATGCAATTTTAGCAAGCACCGACTTTGTGGGCACTATGGCATCGCCTTTCGCCCCCATAGTAAATTCAGTGCTGCCGCTCAAACCTGTAAAAGCCGTTTTGGATGGTGCGTTCGGAATAGACTCGCGCCGTACTTTCCCCAAGTACAGTTCCGAAAAATTTGTCACATGGTTTAAGCGCCATGCCCAAAAAGAACAGGAAAAATATTCAAAATTCGTGAGCTATTTCCACGGCTGCTATTGCAACTATAATTATCCTCAATTGGGGAAAGATTTCGTAAAGGTGGTGAATGCTGCCGGTTATGGAGTACATTTGCTGGAAAAAGAGCGTTGCTGCGGTGTGGCCCTGATTGCAAACGGCATGGAGAAACAGGCGCGGAAGCAGGCTCTTATAAATATCGAGAGCTTTGGCAAGGCGGTGGAGAAAGGGGAAACAATACTTACATCTTCCAGCAGCTGCACCTTTATGATGCGCAATGAATATCAAGAAATCCTTGACCTGCCCACAGAGGGCTACAGGGACAGTCTGTTTTTAGCCTGCAAGTGGTTGTACGAAAAGATAGAGAGCGGTGAGGTTAAACTGAAATTCAAGCCTCTGAAAATGAAGCTCGCCTATCATATTGCCTGTCATATGCAAAAACTCGGCTGGCAGAATCATACGATAGAATTGCTGAAGATGATTCCCGGAGTGGAGCTTGTTGTGCTGAACCAAAAATGCTGCGGAATTGCAGGTACTTTCGGTTTCAAGAAAGAAAATTACGAATACTCGCAAGCCATTGGGGCCAATCTGTTTGCGGATATAAAGGAGGTCGCCCCGGATGCTGTTGTAACCGAGTGCGAAACCTGCAAATGGCAAATTGAGATGGGTGCCGGAGTGCCGGTGATGAATCCGCTCAGCGTTATTGCTGCGGCGCTGGAATAAACTGCATTTCCACTAAAAAGCATGTGGTATCGCCAAGCACCCCTTGGAGATACCATTTTCCTTTTGTGTCATTTCCAAGCTGTAATTGCACATTGTCGCCGAATTGGAGTTCGTGGTAATAGCAGATTCTCAAATCGCGGAGTATATGTGTGCTGAGATAGTCGAAGGGGAGTGTGTCTATCGCCCATTGGGTGTAGAAGCAGTTGTTTGCATGGCCGTTTGTATCAAGTTCGCTGAATGTAACCCTATGGCTGCCTGCATCTTGCATTTTAATATCCTTCGGAACAATGATTTTAGAGCAAAAGGGGAGGGTGTCCTCTTCGAGATGGAAGTCTTCATTGAAGCCGTGAGTTCCGCGGCAGATGCTGCGGTCCGCAATGTTAAGCATGGTCCAGGCGGATGTGCCTAACATGAGGGGGGAGTCTTCTTCGCCTTCGCGGAACATCTTGAAGTTGCGGTGCCAGAGCGGTCCTTGCTTTGCACGTGACCAACTTTGGAGGTACACCTCCTCTCTCCATTCGGGCCATTCCGAAACACTTATATGAATGCGGTTGAGCGCCCAGAAAAAATCATCCTCTCTAAGCTGATCGTAGCTTGCCCCACAAAATTCAGATCCTTTGTAGGCCAGCTCTTGCATATGGTTTTGAAGGAAAAAAGGTTTTAGACGACAAAATATGTCCGACTCGTAGCTTTGTACGGTAAAGCGTTCCAGTACTTTTTTATTCATGCGCCAAAGTTAACAAAAATCATTATATTTGTAGACATCAAGACCGCATAAATGTCTCATGCTTTTCGATATTTTTCGAGGCTTAAAACTCGTTAGGCAATTTGTAAAGCGGGCAGTGATGCCGTGCTTGCATATTTTATTTTTATGTGGTAAAAAGATTTTATGCGGTTTTGATTTATACAATTTGTAATTTATGGAACAATACGGATTCATGAGGGTGGCGGCCGTTTCGCCAAGGGTTTATTTGGCAAATCCGCAGAAAAATGCAGAGGAGATTGTAAAGCTCGCAGGCGATGCGCTTCGCAAGGAGGCAGCCATTGTGGTTTTCCCCGAACTCTGCGTTACCGGTTATTCTTGTGGCGATCTTTTTGCCCAAGATGCTTTGCTTAAAGGAGCTGAAGAAGCCGTGAGGCAGATACTTAAAGCCACCAAAGGATATAAATCCCTCTTGGCCATAGGGGCGCCTATACAATTCAGAGCCGGACTTTACAATTGCGCCATTCTCCTCAAAGAGGGCAGAATTTTAGGCATAGTCCCCAAAACCTATCTTCCCAATGCGTCCGAGTTTTATGAAATGCGCTGGTTCCGCGGCGGAGACAGGCTGAGCGAGCCTGAAGCCGTATCTTATGCAGGTCAATCCACCAAAATAGGTGTACGCCAGCTGTTTAAATTGGGAGCCGCTACTGTAGGGGTGGAAATCTGCCAGGACCTTTGGGTGCCGATTCCTCCATGTACATTTGCGGCTGTTGCAGGGGCGAATGTCATCCTGAATCTTTCCGCATCCAATGAGGCCCTTTATAAGCATGAACACCGCCGGATGCTGGTTCAAAGCACCTCTTCAAGGCTCAATGCTTTATATATCTACAGTAGTTGCAGTTATGGCGAAAGCACCCAGGATATTGTCTGGGGAGGCTCTTCCATGATTTGTGAAAACACGGTAGTGCTGGCGGAAAACGAGAGGTTCCTGCGCCGGAGCTCGATTATTTATGCTGATGCGGACCTTTCAAAATTGGATAGAGTCCGAGCTCGCAATGTGAATTTCAGAGATGTCTATGCGGGTATTCCCGCTTTTGCTTTTGTAGATGCAGGTGAGGCGTTGCAGACCGACTTTGAGAAGGAGTTCCTGCGTAAAGTGGATCCTCATCCTTTTGTGCCAAAGGATGAAGAATTAGACATTCATTGCCGTGAAGTATTTGATATTCAAACTCTCGGCCTTTGCACGAGGCTCGAGCATATAGCTTGCAAGACCGCTGTAATCGGTGTTTCCGGAGGGCTCGACTCTACTCTTGCCTTACTCGTGACAGTTATGGCATTCGATAAACTCGGCTGGGAGCGCTCCCGAATTATAGGGCTTGTCATGCCCGGTTTCGGCACAAGCAAGCGGACACAGGGCAATGCCGAACTTCTCTTGCAGAAACTGGGCGTTACACGCAGGGAAATCCCCATTACAGCTGCAGTTAATCAGCATCTCGAAGATATCTCACATCCTTTGGACAAGACAGACCTAACATACGAAAATGCTCAGGCCCGTGAGCGTACGCAAATCCTGATGGATATAGCCGGCAAGGAAGGGGGAATAGTGATTGGCACAGGAGACCTTTCCGAGCTTGCTCTCGGTTGGTGCACTTATAATGGCGACCACATGAGCATGTATGGCGTGAATGCATCTGTACCGAAGACTTTGGTGCGTACGCTCATTAAGTGGGCTTCATCGAAGTGCTTCACCGATGCCAAGGAGGTGCTTGAGGATATTTTGGACACTCCTATTTCTCCCGAACTTATGCCTACAGATGCAGACGGCAATATTGTTCAATTGAGCGAGACTGTTTTGGGACCTTACGAACTTAACGATTTCTTCCTTTATCAGATAATGCGCTGGGGCTTCGAGCCGGCAAAAGTTTTCTTTCTTGCACGCAAGGCTTTTGCAGGAATATACGATGAGGATATCATCAGAAAGTACTTGGACAAGTTCTACGGACGCTTTTTTTCACAGCAATTCAAACGCAGCTGTCTTCCAGACGGGCCCAAAGTGGGCAGCGTATCCCTTTCTCCAAGAGGAGATTGGCGCATGCCTTCCGATGTAAGTCCTGAGCTTTGGAGGGAAGAATTGGAAAAAAGTTAAAATATATTTGTTTTTCTCCCTCAATTGGGATACCTTTGCAATCCCTAATTCGGGGACTCGTTAGCTCAGCAGGTAGAGCACATCCCTTTTAAGGATGGGGCCTCGGGTTCGAATCCCGAACGAGTCACTTTAAACTTAAGTAAAATTGCTGCACCTCTAGCTCAGATGGTAGAGCAGCTGACTCTTAATCAGCGGGTCTAGGGTTCGAGTCCCTAGAGGTGTACATAACAAAGCTCCAGGCATTTGCCCGGGGCTTTTTGTTTTTTATCAGATATTATTGGATTATTGTATTTTTTATGTAATTTTGCACTTACAATCCAAAATTGCATAAAATTATGGAAGAAGTTTACATTAAAAGAACCATTGAGGATATTATCCTTGAAGCTTCTAAATATTTCTCTGTAATCTCTGTAACCGGTCCGCGTCAATCCGGGAAGAGCACCCTTATCAAACATCTGTTTCCGGAGTATAAAAAATATTCACTCAAGGATTTGAATGTTAGGGAATTTGCCGAAAATGACCCGATAGCATTTCTTAACCAACATCCTGAGGGAATGTTTATAGATGAGGTCCAGAAAGTTCCCATGCTTTTGGAATATATTCAGGGAATTGTTGATGATCATCCTGAAAGGAAATTCTTCCTTACCGGCAGTTCTAACTTTGAACTTTTGAAAGACCTTGCAGAATCACTTCCCGGACGTGCTGGAGTATATGAGTTGCTTCCAATGACCTATGACGAAATTCGTATGCTTGCCGAAAGTAAGGAACTGGACCAGATTCTATTTGACGGTATGTATCCTGCAATTTGGGCAGGCAAGAATAAGGCATCTCTTTTCTATCCTTCTTATGTAAAGACCTATATTGAGAAGGATGTACGGGATTTCTTGAAGATAAAAGACCAGATGCTTTTTCTAAAGTTTATGAAACTGTGCGCTGCAAGAATCGGGTCTCTATTCAATGCATCCGAGATAAGCGGAGAACTTGGTGTGAATTCAAAGATGGTCAGCAATTGGTTGTCTGTTCTGCAGGCATCGTATGTCGTAACGCTTCTTCCGCCATATTACGAGAATATCAGCAAAAGATTGGTCAAAACCCCAAAATTATACTTTAATGATCCAGGGCTAGCATGCTATCTTCTTGATATTGAGTCTGTAAAGCAATTGAAAAGAGATAAGATGAGAGGTACAATATTTGAGAATATGTTAGTGATGGATGTGATTAAACATCGATTCAATCAGGGGCGGGATAACGGAGTATTCTTTTATAGAGATTCCAATCAGAACGAGGTTGACATCCTTTTGAAACAGGAAGGCCTAATTACGGCAATTGAGGTAAAATCCTCAATGACCTACAGTACTTCCTTCGAAAAGTCAATAAAGGGTCTTTCTGACTGGATTCGCACCCCTGTTACCGACAAAATAATCGCATATAACGGAGATTTCGAAAACGAGCTTGCTGACATCAAAATTGTGAATTTCCGCAATCTACAGCATTTATTGCCCGTTATCGAAGAACAATGATATTTCCGCACATAATACAATGGCCGAGCAGTTGCCCGGCCATTTTACGTTTTCAGTAGGTTTTATTTGATTCCGTATTCAGCGAGAATCTTGGTAATGGGCTCACGGATGGATTCCGCCCAAAGGTAATAACCCCAGTCTGCAGGGTGAGTTCCATCGATGGTGGTGTCGTGCAATTCGGATGTGGCGTTGCTCGTTGTAACGTAATAGACATCCTTATATTTTTTTACAGCTTCTTTCATAAGCTTGTCTGCCATCTCAATCTTTTCCCGCTCGGCTTTATCGATTTTTTGGTTGAAATTGCGTTTCTCCCTCCAGATGGTGGTCATAAATATGAGGGGAACGCCGGGTTTTTCAGACTGGATGGTTTCGATGAAATTGAAGAGGTTTGCCTCGACCGAAGCTGCGCTTCCGTTCGAGAACGCATCAAATACAAAGGCATCGACATCAGCTTTCTTAAGTGCATTGGCGAATTGGGGCTGCATACGGCAGTCGCCGCTGACTCCGAGAGAGCAGAACTGCATTCCTGTCATACGGGTGAGGTAGCCTGGGACAGTCTGGCCTGCACGTCCGGTACTTGAGCCATGCATGAAGCTGGAGCCGTGCAGGCAGATGCGATGCCGGAAGGGAATATCCCCCGTTTCGATGGTGGAGTCATCGCTAATGCCTATTTTGACGGAAGTCAGCTTGCTGTATAGCGGAAGATACATTATGCATTCTTTCATCGAATTGTCCATATTTTCGACGAGTACACGTGCATGCCCGTTCTCTTTTTCCTTATCGAGGCGGTAGTAGCAGGAGCCCGCCCATAGCCACATATCATTTTTCTTGATATAGAGGTCGAAACCGCGTGCAGAAAAGCCGGATGCCATGGATTGACTTATCTCCTTGAATTCCGGCATCACCCAAATTGTCGGGGAGTTTGTTTTGAAGGAGACGATAATACCGGAAGACATTTCGAGCAGGTTAATGTCTTTTTTGGTCCATCCGTCGAATTTGGTAAAGTCCATTCTTTCATACGGGTTGGGAGTATCGGGAAACACCTTGCCTACGATACGCAAGTCAGATGCTTCGACATAGGTCATTTTCTCAGGTCCTTCGGCCCAAAGAGAAACGGCCATGAAGACCAGAAGAATTGAAGTTAAAAGTTTACGCATATCTTTATTTATTAAATGGTTGCAAAAGGAGTTTTCTTAGTTCTTCTACGGTATGGACGAGGTGGTCGGCTTCGGAAAGTTCGGAGGCGTCGCGGTAGCCCCAGCTGACGCCGATGCAGGGGATGCCTGCATTATGAGCGGTGCGGATGTCCGCCGGGCTGTCACCCACGAAAATCGCTTTCGGGTCCGTAACTTTCTTCTTCCTGCAAAAAGCATCAAGGATTTCGCTTACAATCGCCGGATTAGGTTTAAGAGGTGCTCCGCGTTTGTTGCCCATAATGGCAATCCACTCTAAGTCGGGAAAAAGCACGCGTACAAGATATTCGACGGCGGATTGAAATTTATTGGATGCCACGGCAAGGGCAAGACCTGTGCCCGAAAGTTCACGCAGCAGTTCATGCATACCGAGGTAGGGTCTTGTGAAGACATCTATATTGGATGTATAAAAGTCGGTGAAGTCAGCGAGCACGGCATCGACAAGCTTATCATCTTGCGAGAGTTCCGCAGGAATGGCGTTTTTCATAAGATTGCGCACTCCATGTCCTACCAGGCCGGGAAATTCTTCCTCTTTTCTAAGGGGGAAGCCGTGCAGGGCGAGAGCGTGGTTTGCCGCTGCGCCTATGTCGCGGATGGAATCTATAAGGGTGCCGTCGAGGTCAAAAATAACTACATCGTAATTCATTGGTCAGCAAATTTAGCAATTTTTGAGCGAAATCCTTATCTTAGCGGATGATAATGCAGGGGGAGATATGAAAGGTGTGTGGTAGTATGATAAGATAGTTAAGATGACAACGCATGTAGTAATAATGGCCGGAGGACAGGGGACTCGTTTATTTCCCTTGAGCACTGCGGAAAAGCCCAAGCAGTTCCTCGATTTGGCTGATAAGGGCCGTACCCTTATACAACTCACTTACGATCGATTTATTCAGGTGGACCCCAAGGCGCACTTTTGGGTGGTAACCGCCGCCGAATATGTGCCGATTGTACAAAAACAGCTTCCGAATATTCCTATAGACCAAATACTTGCAGAGCCCGAAGCGCGCAATACCGCTCCGTGCATTGCTCTTGCCTGCTGGAAAATCAAGAGCAAATTTCCCAACGCAAACATAGTGGTAAGCCCGTCGGATGCCTTTGTATCGAAACCCGAACTCTTTGCGGAAACTATTCGCAAAGCCCTCAGTTTTACGGCTTCCCGCAACGCCATAGTGACCGTAGGCATTAAAGCAAGCGAGCCTCATACCGGTTACGGATACATTCAAAAAGATGAAAAAGTACTTGGGGATATACATAAAGTTCTTGCCTTCAAAGAGAAACCTACACGGGAAACAGCTGAAGAGTATTTGCGTAGGGGCGATTTTTTATGGAATGCCGGAATCTTCATATGGAATGCAGATACCATAGAGGCAGAATTCAGGCGGCATGCCCCTTCCATCGCAGGCATTATGGATGTCATCGCCCAAGATTTTTTCAGTCCTTCTGAAGAAGACACACTTGCGCGTCTCTTCCCGACTTGCGAAAGAATCAGCATAGACTATGCTATTATGGAAAAGTCGGAAAGTGTATATACCATTTGCGCAGACTGGCCTTGGAGCGATTTGGGTTCTTTTGCCGCCATAGAAGCCGTTACGGGTAAGATGATTCCTCAAGCGATTAAGGATGCTCAGGATGCCTATCAGGCAGCCAAATTATCTTCTAATAAATAAGGCTTATTGCCGGCGGAAAAACTTGAAGGCCTCTTCAAGCACATTCTTCATATCCTGAGGGGACTTTAAAGTCTCTAAGGGGAAGCCGTAAGAAGCGGCTTTGTATCCGTTTCCGTTATAGAATACTCCCGCTCCGATATTGCTGCTTCGGTATTTGAGCACCACTTCGCCTTTCGAATCATTAGGTCTTATGCCGTCGGGATTTTCTACGCAGTAGCTGTCGCTGTTTTTATTATTGTGGATTTCCATAGAGCCTTGTCCCTGGAGCGGAACAATAATTCCATCGCGCGAAGCCCTGCTGCTTATCCATTTGTATCCCAAGGTATTGGAGATAAAATAGCGAGCTTCTTGTTGGTAAGCTGTAAAACAGCTGTCTTTAATGGGATAAACGCTGTCCCAGCCGTCTGTGGCAATGTTAGCGCCGGAAACAATCAGATGTGTGCCTGCTTGTGAGGCGGATTTCAAGAAATCTCTCAACGGCTTGGGGAAGACCTTATATTTTACTCCGCTCTGCCCTGTGCCCACTATGGTGGAAACCTGTTTGCCGCAAATTACGTCAATAGCGTAGTAAGCAGTGCCGGAGGTAGTTGAAGCTGAAGCAGCAGCAGCAGAAGAAGAAGAAGAAGAAGAATGAGAAGGAGAAGCAGCAGAAGAAGAGGTAGAAGTGGCAGCGTAGGTAGCAGTAGCGGAAGAAGAAGTGGAAGAGGAAGAGGCGGAGCAGAAAGAATATCCTAAGTCGAACAAGGCCCTGCCATGCAGATAGGGATAGTCGAAAGTATTTCCCATATAGCTGCGGCCGGCAAAATAATAGTCGGAAGCTCCAAAGCCGGGGGCATTGTTGCCGGCATAGGCAATGCCCCGCCTGTTCTCATAATTCTCGCCGATGAAACTCAGTTCGGAGCCCCAGGGAACTCCGCTGTCGAGCTTGTCATCGAAACCGGCATAATCCGGAGTATCGAAGAAGGACGGCCCGCTGACTCTATTGAAATTATTTATTATCAATACTTTGCCTTTGCTGGCGGGAGGCACTCCCACGGAAAGGATTTCTGAGGGGAAACTGCATCCTCCATCGTTTACTGCCACGACTTTATAAGAATAGATATGTCCTTCTTCAATCGGCAGACTCAGTGAACATTCCTTAACCTTAAGGCCGTCGCCCCAGGCTCCTCCATCCACACGGGTGTAAACCAAATAAGAATCAGGCTCTGCCGTGGGCTCGTGGCTGTCCGAAACAGCCCTCCAACGCAGGCGTATGCGCTTATCTCCTTCGAATTCCGCGGCGAAATCCGTAACAGGCAGAGGTTGGATTACATAGGAAGTTCCATAATAAGTGCTTAAAAACTTCACTATCCCTTTATATACGCTGCGGCTTGCATCGAAGCGGAACTGAGGGTCCTGTCCGTATTTCATGTCCGCAAAATTTTGATGCGAAAGCAGTTCGAATATTATTCCCGGTACATCGGTGGTGCGGCATTCTGAATAGGAGCGGTCCCAAAGCTGACGTCTGCGCCAAAGAGAGTCGTAATCGCGCTGCAGGGTGGCGGTGACTTCACTTTGTATGCAGTCGGCGAGGAGCCTCGATGTCATTCGGCTTTGACCGTTCTTGAACTTGCTCGAGCCCTTTTCTAACAAAGTGTAGATACAAAGAGTACCCACTATACTATCATTTGGCGTGGTGCCTGCATCTGTATGGAATGCTAAGGAAAGGTCTATGGGAATGCCCAAATCATCTTTCATCCACTTTACCCAAGCGCCTCTGCCGGCATAGTCGCGGGTGTAGTCTCCGTCCCATTCTTTCCACAGGCGTTGAGGAGCGCCGGAATATTGCATTTGATATAAGGCTCCTTCGGTATGGGAGGGCATGCCGGAAACCGTCCAAGTGCTGTCGGGTACATCTCCTTGCCCGCGAGCCACCTTGCCTATACCGCCACCGAAGCGGACGGCATCCGCTGTTACAATCTTACCTCCTTTATGACCGGCGGGAGTGCCGTTATCCAACTCTACATAGCCATCTGACCCCTCATCAAATTCGAAAGTGCCCAAATATATCCAGGTGCCTCCGCCCTTGCTTTGGTCTACGGCAAATTCGCTTTCGCCGCCCATATGATGAACTGTGTAATGTGCAGAATGCGTGCTTTCCGGCAGAGTCTTATACGAAATATATACTGCATAATGCCCGCACTTTTCGAAAACCGGCGTCCATCTTACCTTGGCCTTGCCTTTTCCATGCACGCAATCGGTCTTTCTGGCTGTGCCTGCAAGGAAGGGGTTGTCGTCATTGGTATAAATCTGCTTAAAATCAGCAAAACCCTCTCCGGCGCTGGTCCAAGCTCCCTTTTCATCATAGCCTCCATGTTTTCGGACAGGCAGCGGCTCGCTGAAATTCATAGCCCAATCGCTGCTTTTAAACTCAGCAGGACCGTAAGTGAAATGAGGGTCGTTATCGCAAATTATCTCTAAAATTTGAGTGTCCCTTTCGCGCGGAGTCATTACATAGGCTCCGGCGTTTTCCAGCATGGGAATAAGGAAGGGGAGTACGTAACTCTGTGTGTAAAGGTCTTCTACCGTGCGCCAGGTAGGAGGGCGCTGCCAACTCCAGAAGTTCCCGTCGAAATAAAGTCCATGGCTTTGCCAAAGGGCGATGTTCCTGCGGTAGAGTCCTTTTTTGGGATGCTCCGATTTGAGTTTTTCGATGAAAGGAGGGCCTGTTTTATGACTCAGGAAGCTGAATTTGTAATTTTGCGGCTTGCCGTTGCCATTGCCCGGGCCGGGAGTTATAAGGTCTTTGAGGTTTGTACTTCGGCAGAAAATCTCACCGAGTTTATAGCTTTTCAAATTCTCAGGCCAAGATTCTTTAAGAGTGTTTCGGAACCATTCCGCATCACCGGCCCGCCAAGGGTAGTCGGAAAGATGACGGGAAAAGTAGATGTCCAAATTTTTACCCCGTCTCATCACCCTCCATACTTCGATTTGCGACTTTACTGCAAAATGCTCGCGGGAAAGAGTCGTTAGAGTGTCTTTCAGGGGTTTAAAGTCGGAAGAGAAGTCCTGAGCCGGAAGCTGTGCGGCACAAAACAGCAGGAGAAGCGTAAGCAATAGTCTTCTCATCGGCTTCTTTTTTTTATGCCGCTAATATCCACCAAAAAGACTAACAGAGTGCTGATTGCCAAAGCTAAGAAATCGGCCTTGAAGTCGCTGAAATCTTTGGTGCGGTATGGCAGCAGACCCTGAACATATTCGGTAAGAGCCGCCACAGCGCTGCCTGCAAGCAGATTCAAGAAGGCGAAAAGCACCGCTCCCCAAGGCTTTTTATTCGGCTTGCCGAAGGAAAGAAAGGTCAGAATAGGGAAAGGGAAAAACATCAAAAAATGCGCTACCTTATCTGAAGGTATGCCTAAAATGTCTTTTTGAACGTCAGGCAACCTGTCCGGTCTCATAAAGCAAACGAATGCCACAGCGACCAGATAAAGGAAGAACAGGATGCGTGAAAGTATGATATTTGTGCTCGTCATAGAGCCTGCATGTCGTAAAGTTTTTTGTAATAGCCGTTCTTTTCGATGAGTTCATCGTGCCCTCCACGCTCCACAATGCGGCCGGCTTCAACCACAATTATTTCGTCAGCATCTTTAATGGTGCTGAGCCTGTGTGCAATGGCTATAGTTGTGCGCTTGCTCATAAGGCGCTCGAGGGCCTCCTGCACAAGGCGTTCGCTTTGAGTATCGAGGGCTGCGGTGGCTTCATCCAAAATGAGTATCGGGGGATTCTTCAAGATGGCGCGGGCAATGCTTATGCGCTGTCTCTGGCCGCCCGAGAGCTTGATTCCGCGGTCCCCGATATTGGTCTCGTATCCATCTTCCTTCTCCAAAATAAATTCGTGAGCATTGGCGATTTTTGCCGCTGCAACCACATCTTCCATAGTGGCGTTTTCCACTCCGAAGGCTATATTATTATAGATGGTGTCGTTAAAAAGAATAGGGTCTTGATTTACATTGCCCATCAGACTGCGCAAAGACTGGATTTTGAGGTCCTTAATGTTTTGCCCGTCTATGGAGATGGTCCCGGAAGTGACGTCATAGAAGCGCGGGAGCAAATCTACCAGGGTGGATTTACCGCCTCCGGAGGCTCCCACAATCGCAATTTTCTGTCCCTTGTTTATATGTATGTTGATGTCATGGAGAACCTGAGCGCTTCCGTCATAGGAAAAATTCACATTGCTGAAACTGATGTCCTTTTCAAAACTCTTTATCTCCTTTGCATCAGGCGCTTCCTTTATTGTATTGCCCGCCATGAGGATACGGTCTATGCGCTCCATGCTTGCAAGGCCTTTGGGAATGTTGTAGGCCGCTTTTGCGAGGTCTTTTATAGGTTGGATAACGCTATAGAGGATGACCATATAAAAGATAAAGGTGGGAGCGTCGATGAAAGATTTGTCCATGATGATGAGGGTGCCGCCGAAGCACAGCACTATGCATATCATCACTGTCCCCAAGAATTCGCTTACGGGATGGGCAAGCGCCTGACGGGTGGCCACATGGGCATTTTTCCGGCGCATGGCGTTGGTTACATTGGAAAAGCGCCTGCTCATTTTCTTTTCAGCCAAAAAAGCCTTTATTATGCGCAGTCCGCCCAAAGTTTCCTCTACCTGGCTCATGGTGTCGCTCCAAAGCATTTGAGCCTCAGTGGAACGCCTCCGAAGGTTTCTTCCGATTACTCCCATAAGCCACATCATAAGGGGAGCGAACACTAATACGAATAGTGTAAGCTTCCACGAAATATAGACCATGGTGCCTATGTAGAAGAATATCAGGATGGGGTTTTTGATAAGCATGTCAATGCTGCCTGCAATGGAGTTTTCCACCTCGCTCACATCTCCACTCATGCGCGCTATTATATCTCCCTTGCGCTCTTCGCTGAAAAAGCCCAAAGGCAGATTCAGAATCTTGTTATATATCTGCATGCGCATATCGCGTACGATGCCGGTGCGAAGAGGCACCATCACTGCGGTGGAGCCGAAATAGCAGCCGGTTTTGAGAGCGGTCATAATTATCATGAAGCCTGCCAGCGCCAGCAGAGTTACAATGGCGCCGTGCTCTATCATATACCTGCTTACGTACCAGTAGGCATTGTTGATTAATTTTTCTTTGAAGCCCATTGCAGCATCCCAAGGAATAAAGGTATATACCTTTTTATTCAGCTGGAACAGAATGTTTAGGATGGGAATTATGAGGGTGAAGGAAAATATATTGAAAACCGCCGAGAGAACATTCATAAGAACCGAGCCCCACACATTTTTGTTGTAGGGTTTGACATAACGTCTCATCATGCTTATGAAGTCCTTCATAATAACTTATTTTATAATCGGGCAAAGATAATAATTATAATTCATACAAAGGAGATGCCTGCGTGCGTGGAAGAGCTTCCAAGCGGACTCCTGTGTCCTCCACGGCCTTCGATACGGTTTGCAGCGCCAGCTCCGGAGTGTTGTTTTGGGCACTCAAATGGCAGAGGAATATGTTCCTAAGTCCTTCGTGCATGAAATCCCTTATGGCATCTGCACATTCGTCATTGGAAAGATGGCCGCAACCTCCGCAGATTCTGTCTTGCAATGGTCTGGGATAGGGGCCTCGGCGTAGCATGCCAAGGTCGTAATTGGCTTCTACAACAACGGTAGAGGCCTCTTTTGCATAATTGATGGCTTCGTCTGTCATGCTGCCGATGTCGGTCATGATTACGAATTTGTAGCCGTCTATTTCAATGGCATAGCCCAAGGTTTGTGTGGCATCGTGCGGAACCACGAAAGGAGTGGCGAATATGCTGCCCTCCACTATTTCTGCCGGACCGCTTTCCGGGAGTATTTTTACTACAGGCTTAAGATGAGGACTTATCATCCAATTCTTCGAAAGAGAGGCATAAAGTTCGCGGGTCATCCAAACGGGCTTTACCAAACGCTTGCAATATGAGCCTAAACTGCGGATATGGTCGAAATGGTCGTGAGTAATGAGTACTGCATGAATTTTATCGAAACCGAGGCCGATTCTTGCGAGCTGCGCTTTCAATCTGCGTATGCCCACTCCGGCATCTATGAGTATTCCTCCTTTACCGTTTCCCAAATAATAGCAGTTTCCCGAACTGCCGCTGGAAAAACTTTGAAATCTTATACCTTTAGCGTTCATCTTCACAATATTTAGATATGACACCATAGGCCTCGGCCACTCCCAACTCGCCTGCGCGGGAAAGGTCTATACAGCCCTTCTCTTTGTCTTTAAGGTAAATGAGCACAAGGCCGCGGTTATAATATGCATCGCCCATATAGGGATAAAGACGTATGGCGTGATTATAATTTTCCAATGCTCCAACCATTTGGCTGCTGAGGCAATAGAGATTGCCGAGGTTGAAGTATAAATAGGGGATGTCGGGCAGAATCGCCACGGCATCGCGCATATCCTGTATGGCCTCGGAATAATCGTAGCTGCGATCCACCCTGTCGTTCAGGCGGGCTCTGGTGGTGCCTTTGTCATCCAGCATAAGGGTTTGCACATTGCTTTCGATGCTGGCGATAAAGTCAATCATTTCTGCCCTTAAAACGCCCCTGTTCATAAGATAGAAGGCTTTGTAGAAGCGTTTATAATTATCGGCATCTTCATTGCTGCCGGAGAGCTGTACGGCCTTGTCGAAATTCTCCAAAGCGCTGCTGTATTGCTTGTTCTGCACATCATAAATGCCTTTGATGAAGAATATTTCCGATGCGCTCAGATTTGTGGCGCTTACTCCCGAAGCATAGTTGCCTGCCAAAATGCTGCTCAGGCTTCTGCTGAGTTTCAGTTTTTGCAGGGTGTCGGAATTGGATACTACTACATCCACCGGAACAGAACTTTGGAAGCGTTCTATAAGCGGGTTTTCGTAATGGCGGCTGAGTGCGCGCCTGGCATTTTCATCCGCCTTTGCAAGGCGGAACTTGTAGAGGGGTTTAAGGCGTATATCTATGTCGCGGTGCTGCAATAGCTCGTCATCGAAGTCTTTCTTAGCAAAATCGGCATCGAGAGCCAGCAGGGAGCTGTATTTGCGTGTAGTGTCGGCAAAGGAAGCCTCTCCGTCCGCACTTTTGCTGCGATATTCTGCAATTTTCTTGCGTGCTGTTTCGTAGTCGGCTTTTGATGCACGTTTAAGTCCCAGCATATTCTCCACATAGGCTCTGTTCATATAGGCCTTGGCGAAATCGGGATAAAGTTCTATCGCTTTATTATAGTCGGCAAGTGCATCCTGCCAGCGCCCCATTTCCATAAAGAAGGATGCTCTGTTGAAGTAAGCAAGTACATTGCCAGGATTGATGTTTATTACGCGGTCCATATCTTCCATGGCCCCTTGAAAGTTGCCTACCTGAGCATTTATCAGGCTTCGGTTGTAAAGGGTGAGGGCGTTTCCGGGCTCTTCTTCAAGCACGCGGTTGAGGTCTGCCATGGAGGCATTGTAGTCTTTGATTTCGTAATAGAGTAGGGCGCGGTTGAAATAGGCGAGGGTATTGGTGCTATCTATTTCTATAGCGTGATTCATATCCTGCAAGGCATCGGAGAGCTTCCCCTTGGAGGCATACAGGCTGCCGCGGCGGATGTAGCTTTCCGGCTCGAAGCGGTCCAAGCTGATGGCCTTGTTATAATCTGCAAGCGCCTTGGTGGTATCTTTAAGGAATAAATAGCTGGCTCCTCTGTTGAGATAGGCTCCGGGGTCTTTGGGCTCCTTGCGGATATAGCGGTCGAAGTCTTTTACTGCGCTCTCGAAGCGTCTGGCAAGGAAATAGGTGACACCGCGGCTGAAATAGAGTCCGTTCAAGCCCGGACGGAGGCTTATCGCTTTTTCCAAATCTTCAAGGGCGGAATCATATTCGCCTTGACGGCTTTTGCTGATGGCTCTGTAATGATAGCCGTTTGTGAAGACCGGATTGATGCGCACAGACCTGTCGAAGTCCTGCCTGGCTCCGCGTATGTCTCCCAAGTTGTATTTTGCTATTCCGCGAAAGAAAAAGTTCCAATAATCTGTGGTGTCCAAACTTGCCAGAACATTGAAATTTTCGATGGCAAGAGCATATTTGCCGTCTTGCAGAGCCGTTCTGCCGCGCAGGAAAAATACATCACGGTCGTATTGGGCACGCATAATAGTCAGCGTGCCCAGCAAAATAAGTATTGACGCGAGTGTTTTTTTCACTAATTTTGTGCTCTAATTTACAAATATAGCATTTATTGTGCCTGAAATGAAGGCTTACCGAAAAATATTTTTCTTCTTTTTGCTGTTATTTATAACGGCAACACATATAGAGGCTCAAGTAAGCGAAGATGTCCTGCGCACGGATGTGGAATTCCTTTCCGATACCTTATGCGCAGGCCGAGCCGCCGGTACGCGGGGTAATGTGGAGGCCGCAGGATATATTCTACGCCGACTTTCCGCTTTGGGATATGAAGCCTGTGTGCAGAGCTTTGAGATAGATTCCGATAGAGTGGGGCATAATATTCTGGCCGGAGCTCCGGCGGTTAACGGGGTGTTGAACGTTCCGAATTACAAAAGCCCTTCCAAGGCCAAGCCCTTGATTATGCTGCTTGCCTATTATGACGGTCTCGGCATACTTAACGGCAGAATGTACCCCGGTGCCGACAGCAATGCGTCCGGAGTGGCCGCTTTGCTTTCAATAGCGGAAAGGGTGAAGGGGAGGGAAGATGTATTGATGGTTTTTCTGGATGGGCATAATGCCAATCTCAGCGGAGCCGCAGCTCTCAGGAAAGCCCTGAAAGAGAGGCGTATTTCGCTTGTCGCAAACATTGATATTATAGGCAGCACTCTTGCCCCTGTCGATAAGTATTGGCCTGACTTTCTGATAGCTCTCGGTGCTGAAAGACACCGTCTTCTCCTTGAAGAGTGCAATAAGGGCCTAATGCTCCATTATTATCATACCTATTACCGGAGCCGCACTTTTACCGATCTTTTCTATCGCAGAGCCGGAGATCACAAGGATTTTTTGGCAGACGGGCATCACAGCATTTTGTTTACATCCGGTATTACGGACAACACCAACAAGCCTTCCGACACCTTCGACACTTTAGATTATGAGGTGTTCGCAAAGCGCGTGGAATTTATCTCAAGATTTATCGAGAATTACGGACGGAGCTATTATTAGCTGCAAATACGCTTAAAGGCGTGCGAGGATTTCTTCTGTTTGTTTTTCGTAGCCGGGTTTGCGAAGGAGGGCGAACATATTGTTTTTGTAGGCCTCTACTCCGGGCTGATTGAAAGGATTGATACCAAGCATATATGCCGAAATGCCGCATGCAAATTCGAAGAAGTAGAAGACAGCCCCGAGGTTATATTCGTCCACCTGTTCCATGCTGATTTCTATTTGCGGCACACCGCCGTCCATATGAGCTAACTTGGTGCCGAGTTGAGCCATTTTATTACAGTGTTCTACATGCTCGCCGGCCAGGTAGTTGAGTTTGTCTAAGTTTTGCTCCTCGAAAGCTATTGTAACGGACCTGTTCACCTTTTCCACTGACACAGTTGTTTCGAACATCACTCTTTCGCCTTCCTGAATGAACTGTCCCATGGAATGGAGGTCGGTAGTGAATATTACGCTGGCAGGGAAGATGCCCTTGCCTTCTTTGCCTTCGGATTCGCCGAAGAGTTGCTTCCACCATTCTCCGAGATATTGCAGGCGGGGATTAAAACAGGCAAGTATTTCCACCTTTTTGCCAAGACTGCTGTACAGCAGATTGCGCATGGCGGCATATTGTATGGCAGAATTGTTTTTGCTTCTTTCGAGAAGGGATTGGCGCTCGTCGGCAGCGCCTTTCAGCATGGCGCGGATATCGAAGCCGGCAAGCACTATAGGCAGTATTCCCACCGGAGTCAGTACGCTGAAACGGCCGCCCACATCGTCCGGAACCACAAAGCTACGATACCCCTCTTGCATAGAAAGGGTTTTGAGAGCTCCTTTAGTTCCATCTGTTATCGCTACAATGCGTTTTGCTGCATCTTTATAGGTCTCTTCCAAATATGTCTTCACAACCCTGAATGCTACGGCTGGTTCGGTGGTTGTACCGCTCTTGCTAATTACCACGCAGCCCGCATTGCTTTTTTTTACAAGATCCATCAGCTCAGCCAAATAGTCCTCGCTCAGGTTATTTCCCGCAAAAACCACTCTTGGTGCATTATCTTGGGGGAGGAATTGGTGAGAAAGCGCCTCTATGGCACAGCGTGCTCCCAAATACGAGCCGCCTATTCCTATAACCACCACGAGATTCACTCCGCGTTTTTTCCAATCCTCACGAATAGCTTCGCAGTCTTCGATTAAACTTTCCGGAATATCGATGGGAAGGGTCTTCCATCCTAAAAAATCGTTTCCGGCGCCTTTTTCACTTTGAAGCACATCGAAGGCATCAAGCGCCTTGTCTGCATATTGTTCGAATTCTTCTGCTTTTACAAATGGCTTGCAGCCCTCAATATTAACTTTTATCATTTCGTAAAATTTTTACGACTACAAAAGTACATATTTTTCCGTAATTCTTTTTAACTTTGTGAACAGACCAACCATATTTCTCTATGACACTCAAAAATATCATACCGATTCTGGCAGCAAGTTTGCTGATAATTTCTTCCTGCGGCAGCGCTAAAAAGGCTGCAAGTTCCTCATCAAAATCCTCTAAACACAATTTTCCGGCTCTGCATCAAAAAGGGATGACTGCAATAGTTGCACATCGTGGCTTTTGGAATTGTGCGGCGGCAGGCTTTGCAAAAAACAGCATAGCATCTCTGCGCGAAGCTCAAAAACACGAATTCTGGGGCAGCGAATGCGATGTTCATCTTACATCAGATTTTGTTCCCATAGTGTTTCACGACCCAACTATCCGCGGGCGTGAAATCCAAAAGAATACTTTCGAAACCTTCTTGTCGCATCGCCTTAAAAACGGAGAATCGATTCCTACATTCGATGAATACCTGACTCAAGCAGAACAAAGCAAAAAGACAATCCTCGTAATAGAACTCAAGCCCCAATATTCTCCGGAGCATGAGGAAAAATTGGTGGAACTTGTTCTAAAGGCAGTGAAGGCACATGGACTTTACGACAAGTCCAGAGTGGCATTCATCTCTTTCAGCAAACATATTTGCGATATTTTAGCAAAAGAATGCCCCGCTTTTACAAATCAATATCTTAACGGGGATATTTCTCCTGAAGCGCTTGCCGCAGACGGTATTAACGGCTTGGACTACAAAAAGAGTGTGATTTTTCAAGACACATCCATTGTAGAAAGGGCTCAAGCATTGGGCATGTCCACCAATTCCTGGACGGTGAACAAGGCCGATGAAATGCAAAAACTTTTCGAGCTTGGCATAGATGCCATAACCACGGATGAGCCCTTGCTGCTTCGCGACCTTTTAGACCGTAAAGAGTTTAAAAACAAGTAATAGACTTTATCCCAAAAAGCCCAGAAGGATACCGGCAGCGACAGCGGAGCCGATAACACCTGCTACATTGGGACCCATTGCATGCATTAGCAGGTGATTGCCGGGATCGGCTTCCAAACCTACAACTTCAGATACGCGGGCGCTGTCCGGCACGGCGGAAACTCCGGCGTTGCCTATTAGAGGATTAATCTTATTGCCTTCCTTGCAGAAAAGGTTCATGATTTTTACGAACAGCACGCCCGCAAAGGTGGCTATTATAAAGGAAATCAGTCCGAGAATGAAAATCTTTACGGAGCGCTCATTCAAGAATACATCTGCCTGAGTGGATGCGCCTACGGTGAGGCCAATGAGTGTTGTGGCAATATCGATTATGGGACCGCGTGCATTTTCGGCAAGGCGTCTTGTAACAGTGCTTTCTTTCAGCAGATTGCCGAAGAAGAGCATACCTAATAGAGGCAGGCCGGAGGGCACTATGAATGCCGTACAGAGCAGACCTACTATAGGAAAGATTATTTTTTCGCGCTGGGAAACAATTCGGGGCTTTGCCATACGGATCAGCCTTTCTTTTTTGGTGGTCATCAGCAGCATTATGGGCTTTTGAATCAAAGGCACAAGAGCCATATAGGAATATGCCGACACAGCAATGGCGCCCAAGAGTTCGGGAGCAAGCTTGCCGCTGAGGAAGATTGCCGTAGGCCCGTCCGCTCCGCCGATTATGCCTATGGCTCCGGCTTCGTTGGGGGTGAAACCCATGCTGAGCGCAAGCAGATAGGCTCCGAAGATGCCCATTTGTGCCGCGGCGCCTATTAAAATGAGTCTGGGTTGTGAAATCAGGGCGCTGAAGTCGGTCATAGCCCCTATTCCTAAGAAGATGAGCGGGGGATACCAGCCGTTAAGCACTCCGTGATATAGAATATTGAATACTGAGCCCTCTTCGTAAATGCTTACTTGCAGACCCCAGAGTACGGGAATATTGCCTATTATCATGCCGAAGCCTATGGGGACAAGCAGTAGGGGCTCCCATTCTTTAACTATGCCCAGCGTAATAAAGAGTATGCCTATGGCTATCATCACGAGATGCTGCCATGTGGCGTTGGCAAAGCCCGTGAATGACCAGAACTGTTGCAGACTTTCGATTATGCTGTCCATTTATGCAATGAGGGCTATATCTGCGCCTTCAAGTATTGAGTCGCCTTTGTTTACAAATAGTTTGGATACGGTGCCGTCGCTTTCGGCAAGAATTTCATTTTCCATCTTCATGGCCTCGAGCACAACCAACTTTTGTCCGCGCTTTACCGCTTCACCTTCTTTTACGCAAAGTTCAATAATCACTCCCGGAAGAGGCGAAGTTATTTTCATTCCACCTGCGGAGGCGGGCGCTGTGGGCGTTGAAGCGGTTGTGGTTTGTGCTGATGCAGCAACAGGTGTTGTTACAGGCGCTTCCACAGGTGCTGCGGGAGCATTTTCTATTTCGACATTGTAACTTACACCGTTTACGTTTACATCTGCAATGCCGTCTTTTACACTGTTTACGGAAACCTCATAGGGCTTGCCGTTGATTTTGAATTTATAGTTTGTCATTTATTTGGATTTTTGCGGAATCTTAATGCGGGGGAGTCCCAAGCTGTTGAGGGTCTCCTTATAGTTATTACGAATGATTCAGAGTCGTGTATTTCATGTCCGAAATAAAGCGCAAGTGCGGTGGATATGGCTACCGGTACAGCGTCTGAATTTTCGGCTTCGAGCGCCATTGCAATCGCTGCCGCCACCTCTGCATCGGGCTTAGACCTTTTGCGTGCCTTGGGAAATCTTTTATTGGATGCCTTGCGCGAATCCGCCTTTATGGAGATTTTCCCCACAAGGTCGAAGATAAAAAAGAGGATGACAAGGGCGATGAATACCACAGCTACAGATATGAGCGTGAGAGTCCAGCCGTGAGGGTCGGCTTCTGCCATACGCTTGGCTCCTTCGGTCATTTTGGATGATTGAAGCAGTATGAATAGAAGATTCATTATAGCGGAATATTATCGTGTTTCTTGGCGGGAATATCCTGCTTTTTGCCCTCCATCGAGCAAAGCGCCCTGATTATGCGGAAGCGGGTGTTGCGGGGCTCTATGACATCCTCGATATAACCCTTTTCTGCGGCCTGATAGGGATTATTGAATAATTCTTCGTATTCCTCTTTCTTTGCACTGCGGATTTCTTCCGCATGCTCTGGATCCGCCTTTATATCTTTGGCGTAGAGCACGTCCACTGCGCCATCCGCACCCATTACTGCTATTTCCGCAGAGGGCCAGGCATAGTTGACATCTCCTCTTAAATGCTTGCTGCTCATCACTATATAGGCTCCGCCGTAGGCCTTGCGAAGGGTAACGGTAATCTTAGGCACCGTGGCTTCGCCATAGGCATAAAGAAGCTTGGCTCCGTTCAGGATAACCGCCCCATATTCCTGCTGTGTGCCGGGAAGGAAGCCCGGAACATCCACAAGCGTGATAATCGGAATATTGAAAGCATCGCAGAAGCGTACGAAACGGGCCGCCTTGCGGCTGGCATTTATGTCCAGCACTCCTGCCAGCATCCTCGGCTGATTGGCAACGATTCCGACTCCTCGTCCGCCCATATGGGCAAAGCCGACTATTATATTTCGTGCAAAATCGCGGTGGATTTCAAAAAAGTCTCCGTCATCCGTTATTTCGGCAATCACCTCGTACATATCGTAAGCTTTGTTGGGATTGTCGGGGATTATGGAATTGAGTTTGTCGGAAACTCTTGATATGGGGTCGGAGGTTTCCCGCATGGGAGGCAGTTCCATGTTGTTTTGCGGAATGTAGCTGAGAAGCCGTTTGATGGTTTCGATTCCTTCCTGCTCATTTTCGGCGGCAAAGTGGGCGACTCCGCTCTTTGTGGCATGCACGGTCGCACCGCCGAGCTCTTCGCTGCTGACATCCTCACCGGTAACAGTTTTCACAACACCGGGGCCGGTAAGGAACATATAGGAAGTATTCTTTACCATTAGGGTGAAGTCCGTGAGGGCGGGGGAGTAGACCGCTCCGCCGGCGCAGGGGCCGAAGATGCCGGAAATCTGCGGTATAACGCCGCTGGCGAGGATATTGCGCTCGAATATTTCACCATAACCCGCCAATGCATCAATGCCCTCCTGAATACGGGCTCCGCCGCTGTCATTCAGGCCGATAACGGGAGCTCCAAGCTTCAGGGCCATATCCATAATCTTGCAGATTTTTTCGCTCATGGTTTTGCTGAGCGAACCTCCGCTGACAGTAAAGTCCTGTGCATAAACGAAAACCAAACGGCCTCCAATCGTACCTTGTCCTGTTACCACTCCGTCACCGTATGGACGGCTTTTTTCCATTCCGAAATTGGTGCAGCGGTGCTGTACAAACATGTCATACTCCTCAAAGGAACCTTCGTCGAGCAGCAGGGCCAAACGTTCGCGGGCCGTCAATTTTCCCTTTGCATGCTGGGCTTCTATACGTTTTTCACCGCCCCCGAGGCGTGCCTCCTTGCGGCGTTCCACCAAACGGGCGATATTGTCTTTCTGAATACTCATTTTTGTGTGAATTGTATCGAGTGCAAAGATAATAAAATTGATTATATTTGTAAGTCTGTAACTATAAAGCCTAATGCCGTCCTTAAAAAAGATAGTTGTTCAGAATTTTCGAAACATCGAATTACAGGAGCTTGAGTTTTCCGGGAAACTGAATTGTTTTACGGGTGGCAACGGCGAAGGTAAAACCAATCTGCTGGATGCCATCTGGTATCTTTCCATGACCAAAAGCGCTTTTACAGCCGACCGTTTTAATTTTCGCTACGGGTCAGATTTTTTCGCCCTTTCCGGCACTTATTCCATTCCGGGCAGACAGGACACCCGCATAAGCATTCATGTGGATGGAGACAAAAAGCTTAAAAGAGACGACAAGGTTTATCAGCGAATATCCGATCATATAGGTCTTATTCCCATAGTGATGGTTTCGCCATCCGATGTTAGCATGGTAAGCGATTCCGGTGAAGAGCGCCGCCGCTTCGCGAATTCGGTTATATCTCAAATTGACAGCGAATACCTTGTAGGTATGCAGCAGTACAACCGCTTGCTCGCCCAAAGAAACCGTCTTTTGAAAGAGTTCCGTCCCGATCTTTCCCTCTTGGATGTAATAGATGACAAGATGGATGCCCTGTCTTTGCCTTTGAGCCGGAAAAGGGAGGCCTTTGCAAAGGGGCTGAATCCGCGCATCAAGGATTTCTATTTAAAAATATCCGGCGGTCGTGAAAGCGTGTCTGTTCGCTACCGCTCCGAACTTCAAAAATCGGGTATGAAAGATTTACTCAGCGCCCGACGCGAACGCGACCTCCTTCTCGGTTACACCACCGTCGGACTTCAAAGAGATGATTTTTCCTTTGAAATGAACGGCCATCCGATTAGGAATTGCGGCAGCCAGGGGCAGCAGAAGAGTTTTTTGGTAGCCCTCAAGTTTGCACAATATGCCATTATGCGTGAGGGACTCAGCGAAGAGGTGAAGCCTATTTTACTGTTGGATGACCTTTTTGACAAATTGGATTTGAGCCGTGTTCAGAATCTTCTGCAGATGGTTTTGGGTGAGGATTTCGGACAAATTTTCCTTACCGACAGCAATAAACTCAGAATCAGTAATATGGTGGATTCCATAACGGAAGACAGAAGTTATTTCGAGGCGAAAGGAGGCGTCTTCATGCAATTATGAGCCGGATTGAACGCAAACAGGCAATAAGTATAGGAGATGCCCTCAAGGAGATGTTCAAGCGTTCCAAGGCATCGGCAACCCACAATACCAGGCGCATCTTTATGGCTTGGGATGAGGCTTCAGGCGCAAGAGAATTTACAATCAAAAAGTATTTCCGTGCCGGAGTGCTGTATATTACAGTTAAATCTTCTGTCCTCGCCACTCAGCTTAATATGCAAAAGACCTGGTTGTTGGAAAAGATAAATACCATACTCTCGGACGACCCCTTATTTATTAAGGATGATGCCAATGTAGGATTTGTAAACGAGCTGCGTATAAAATGATAACCATAGTAGTAGATTCCAGTATACCTTTCATCGTGGGCGTATTCGAGCCTTATGCTGCAGTGCGGTATAAGCTGGGTGCAGATATTGTCAGGGAAGACCTTGTCGATGCCGATGCCCTTGTGGTTCGTTCCCGTACCTGCTGCGATGCCGCTCTTTTGGAAGGCACATCGGTTAAGATGTTGGCCACTGCTACAATAGGTACCGATCATATAGACCTGCCTTGGTGCAATGAGTATGGGATTTTTGTACAGAATGCAGCAGGAAGCAATTCAGGAGGAGTCATGAATTATATCTTCTCTGCCATGTACGGGGCTGCAGCACGTAAAAGCATACCGCTTACAGGAGCCACAATGGGTATCATCGGCGTAGGTCATGTAGGTTCGAGAGTTGAGCAGATGGCAAGGCACTTGGGTTTCAAGGTGTTGCTTAGCGATCCTCCGCGCGCTGAAGACGAAGGTCAGGTACAATTCAGCACCTTGGATTATTTGTTGGAAAATTCTGATGTGGTCAGCCTGCATGCACCGCTTAACGAGGAAACACGCAATATGGCTGACAGCGATTTTTTCGACAAGATGAAGTTGGGAGCCTTCTTTATAAATACTGCGCGCGGGGAGTTGGTGGATGATGATGCTCTTATGGCCGCCATTCCCAAGTTGGGACCTGTGATACTCGATGTTTGGAACAACGAACCCAATATAAACCAAACGCTTATGAGTATGGTGGATATTGCCACTCCGCACATATCCGGCTACTCTTATCATAGCAAACAGAGGAGTACCGCTGCAGTTGTGCGCTCTGTCGCCCGCTTTTTTTCAATAAAAGAACTCTTCGATTTTTTCCCTCCGGCGGATGTAAAGGAATTGGAATCCATAAAACTTGACCTTAGAGGTATGACCCAGGGGCAGGTGGCCGCCCTTTTTCAATATAATTATCCCATATTCACCGACGACTTTATGTTTCGTATGGCACCGGACAGCTTTGAGTCGCTTAGGGCAAATTACAGCTACAGACGAGAATTTTTTATTTAAAAACTATGACCATAGAAGAACAAATCAGCCGCTTTAAGCGTGGCTTTCCATGGCTTCGTATAATGGCTCCGGCCACTCCTGAAAGGGGTATAGAAGTACATGATGAGGGCTCTCTCGACAAGATTTCATCTTATGGCGAAACTGCAAATGTGGCAGGCAAGGTGAAGTTTGTACCGGCTTCCGGTGCGGCTTCTCGTATGTTTAAAGACATTTTCGCAGGCATGGAACATACAAATGATTCCGTGCGCAGACTCACGGCCGAAATCGATAGATTTGCCTTTTACGATCCGGCTGTTTTCGGAACTCCTGTTGCCGGCTCCTTCAGGGATTGCACCCGCACCGCAAGGCTTCTTCTGACAGATGAAGGACTCGGCTATGGCGGCAAACCCAAAGGAGTGCTTAAATTTCACCGTTACCCTTCTGAAACCCGCACTGCCTTTGCTGAGCATCTGGTGGAAGGCCAGGCATATATGCGCAACCCGGGAGATGAAGTTAATCTTATCTTTACAATTTCTCCCGAGCACAAGCATCTTTTCGAGGCTGCCCTCGATGAGGTTCAAACTGAATATGAAAAGCGTTACGGAGTGCGTTATAATGTATCTTTTACTTATCAAGACCCCGCTACAAACACAATTGCCGTAAATATGAATAACGAGCCTTTCCTTTGCGATGACGGCTCGCAGCTTTTCCGTCCGGCAGGACATGGAGCCCTTATTTATAATTTGAATTCGGTGGAGGAAGAACTTGTAAGCATAAAGAATATCGACAATGTAGCTGTAGAAAGACTTCTGCCTGTAACCGCTCTCTATAAGAAGGTTCTTATCGGAAGAGCTCTTGAACTTCGCGACACCATATTCGGCTATCTTCGCTCTATGGATAAAGGTCTTTCGTGGGATTTGGTGAATGAAGTGGAAAAATGGCTTGATGATGTGCTGTGTATTAGTTTCGATTCCTTGCCTACAAAGCTTGAGGAAAGGGCGGCGGTGCTTCGCTCCAAGCTGGACAGGCCAATACGCGTTTGCGGCATGGTGCGCAATTTAGGCGAACCAGGTGGAGGACCCTTCATTATAAAGGGGGAAGATGGAAGCACTTCTCTGCAGATATTGGAAGGTGCGCAAATTAATAAAGAAGATGCCGGTTCCGCCTCCGCTTTTGCCCATTCCACTCACTTTAATCCGGTGGACATTATATGTTGTCTTCGCGACTATAAAGGCCGCCGTTTCGATTTACTGAAGCATGTGGATCATAATACAGGTTTTATTTCCTTTAAAAGCCATCAGGGAAGAGAACTCAAGGCGCTTGAGCTGCCCGGGCTATGGAATGGGGCTATGAGCGATTGGAACACGCTTTTTGTGGAGGTGCCCATAGATACCTTCAATCCCGTAAAGGTTGTGCTTGATCTGCTTCGCGAAGCTCATCAAAATTAAATTGCTAATTTGTCTGAAATTAACTAATTTTGCAGGCTTATTTAAGAAATAAAAATAAATCAGATATGGCAAAAAAGCAAAAAACCAAACAGGAGTTGCGTCAGGAAAATGTGGCAGAACAACTTTCCCGCACCGAACAATTTTACGAAAACAATAAAAAGTTAATTTGGGGCGTAGTAATAGGCGTGCTCGTAATATGGCTTGCAGCGCTTGCATACAACCGCTATATATATCAACCCAAGTGCGCTGAGGCTGCCGAACAGACTTTTCCCGCCGAAAACAGCTTCCAGGCAGGAGAGTATGAACTTGCCCTCAATGGTGACGGCAATGTGCTCGGCTTTTCGCAAATCATTGATGAATATGGTAACAAGGCCGGTAAGGCAGTATATCTGTACGCAGGTATCTGTCAGCTCAGACTCGGCAATTATCAGGACGCCATAGATTATCTTGTGAAATACAAGGGCAAAGAACCCATACTAAAGGCTCGCGCATTGGCTTGTCAGGGTGATGCTTATGTTGGTCTGGAAAATTACGATAAGGCAATTTCCTGCTTCAAAAAGGCTGTGGCTGTAAGTGACAATGCTTTTGCAGCAACTTATCTTTTCAAGGAAGGCCTTGCACACAAGGCTCTCGGCAATTATGCTGCTGCTTTGAAGTGCTTTAAGTCCATCAAAAATGACTATCCCCAGAGTATAGAAGCTTACGACATTGACAGGTATATTGCGGAAGTACAGGCAAGCGAATAGATATGGGACGCGCATTTGAATTCCGTAAGGAACGCAAGATGAAAAGATGGGGCCACATGGCTCGTATTTTCACCAAACTCGGAAAAGAAATCACTGTTGCAGTCAAGCAGGGCGGTCCCGATGTTGCAGGCAATTCCCGCCTGCGCGCCCTTATAGCCGAAGCCCGCAGCGAGAACATGCCCAAAGAAAATGTGGAGCGTGCCATCAAGAAGGCCACGGAAAGCAAGAGCGGTGACTTTAAGGAAGTTGTTTACGAGGGTTATGGTCCTTATGGCGTGGCTGTTTTGGTGGAAACCGCCACCGACAACACCACCCGTACCGTTGCCAATGTACGCAGCTACTTTACCAAATGCGGCGGAACTCTCGGAACCAGCGGCAGCGTTGCCTTCATGTTCGATCATAAATGTGTTTTCCGTATTAAAAAGGCTGAAGGGATGGATTTGGAAGAGTTTGAACTTGAACTTATCGATTATGGCGCCGAGGAAGTGTTTGAGGAAAGCGTGGAAGACAAAGACGGCAATGAGAGCCAGGAGGTGATAATATATGGCGATTTTACATCTTACGGAGCTATTCAAAAGTTTATTGAGGATAATGGCTATGAATTGGAGGCCGGCGGCTTTGACCGTATCCCCAATGCCGAACTCAAAGAACTGGATGAGGAGCAGCGCGCCACAATAAACAAACTCGTCGGGCTTCTTGAGGATGACGAGGATGTTACGAATGTATATACCACGATGAAACCCGGCGAAGACGCTGAATAGCACACGCAACAACAAATAAAGAAAGCGGCTGAATTCAGCCGCTTTCTGTTTATATAAGCTGCAAGCTATAAAGCCTCTGTTATTTCTTTTTGCGAAATTCCGAGCAGTTTCGCCCTTTCGGCAAATTTAGGGAGTTCTTCGTTAAAAAATCTCTCACGTTCATCTTTCAATATCGATTTTTTGGCATCTTCTGCAATGAAGAAGCCAATGCCTCTTTGCTGATAGATTACTCCAAGATTAGTGAGTCTTTCGTAAGAGCGGGCGACTGTATTGGGATTCACTCCTATGGAAGCCCCGTATTCGCGCACAGAGGGTATTCTGTCTCCGGCCTTGAGTTCTCCGGCGAGAACCCTGTCGCAGAAACTTCGCGCTATCTGCAAATAAATCGGGATATTCTCATCAAACTCCATATCTCTAATGTTTTAAAGACTTTATCCTAAGATAGAGCAGTATGTCTAAAGTTGCGAATACCACTATATATACGCTGTAAACTATGATGTTGATAGTGCGCATAGCGGCTTCATCCGAAATGTCTTCGGGGCCTAAGTTGAAGTCGAAATTAGAAAAGATTTTGCCGACAGCGATTAAAAGCATAGAAAGGGCTATAGTAAGCACAAAGCTTGAGAGGAAAGTCATGCCTATCTTGCTCTTTTTGAAATAAATGGCACCGAGAGTGAAGAAGAGTATGTTTTGGCAGAAACTCAGATACAGGGCATAGGGGGCGTTGATGGCAAGTTTTCCAACCCCCTCGATAGTGAATTCGTTCCATAGCAGGCCCACAGAGCGATTTATTTGGCTGAAGGCGGAGGCTCCATAAGTCCCATCGAAAATAAGGCTTAAGAGTTTGTCTGTTGCAAATAATTCTGCAAACAGGAATGCAGGCACCACTAAGCAGGTGATAAGCAGCAGTGAAAACCATTTTTCGAGGCGTGAGGCCGGTAGCATGAGCCAATCGGCGCCTGCCCTTTTGTCGGTCAGCGAGCCGTATTGCTTTGTAGGAAAATATAATATGCTTATAAATACCGCTATTACAATCGCAGCTATTTTAACTCCGGATGGCATATATGCAGTTTTACCATCGAAAAGCAAGGCGAAAATCTGATAGATTGCATATGTGAATACAGGCGCTGCACCCGCGATAGCGAGAGAGAGTCCGGTATTGTTTTTGGCGCTTATGAGGTCGTATGTAAAATAATTCCAAAACCTCTTGAAATTAAATGTATTACTCATGGCTGAACATTTCTTTTATAAGTTTTTTATGAGCGTGTACTGTGTTGAAGAGAGCCTCTACGCTCACTTTGCTCTCAGCGCCCTTTGTATTCGGATAAACCTGTATGAAACCGCCCGGAAGCTGCTCGCTGAATAGGGATTCAGGATTGAGGGTGGTCCCGTAATCGAAGAAGAGTTTATCTGTAATAGTGGAAATAGATGCATTCAGAAGCACATCGCGCTTGTCGAGTATGACAATGGGGTCGATAATGTTCTCAAGGTCTTTAACCTGATGGGTGGAGATTACTATAATGCTGTCTTCGGCTGTAAGGCTCATGATGACTTTGCGGAATTGTGTTTTGCCGGGGATGTCGAGTCCGTTGGTGGGCTCATCGAGCAGCAGGTGCTTTACATTGCATGCCAGAGCAAAAGAAATATAGGTTTTCTTCAGTTGCCCGGCGGACATGGCGTTCATTTTTTGCTCGGGATCGTTTTCAAACAAACTCATTGCCTGCAAGAATTTCTCGTGAGAGTATTTCGGCCAGAATTTACCGGTATACCGGGCCCAGCGTCCGGCGCGCTCGTTTACGGGAGCCACTTCTTCCGGGAGATAATATTGGTCTTGCAAGAAGGAAGGATTGCGGCGATAGGGGATGTCTCCATCCGTTTCAATCGAGCCGGAATCGGGCTTTTTAAGGCCGCAGAGCAGAGTGAGAAGGGTGGTTTTTCCTACCCCGTTTTCGCCTAACAGCCCGTAAATCTTCCCCTCTTCCAAGCAGAGCGAGATGTTTTCGAGGCACGGGACCGAGCCGTAGCTGAAACTTAGTTTGTCTATCTTTATCATAGTGTAATAGTTAAGTAGTACACTGCAAAGGTAAACATTATTTTTGAACTACCAAATCTTTTTTGTATTTATTTGATTTTTCGACATACGAGTATGATGCTCATCGGCAGAAAAACAATGCGATATGCAGGGTCGGAAGCTCTCTATGGCTGTTCGTGTATAGGACGATGTGCAGCTCTGCGGGCGGCTTTTTCGTTCAGGGCGATTTGTGAGATGTCGCCTGGCTCTACACAACTGTCCAAGAAACGCTGCCAGATAATATCCTCAGCCACTTTGCTCGGATGCACCAAATCCTCAGCATAGAAACGATAGTCGCGGAGTTCATCCAGCATTATTTCGTAGGCGGGGAAATAAGCTGCATCCACTTTGCTTAAAGCCAGAAGAAGCGTAGCCTTTGAAAGAGAATTCGTGTGCGCTCCATTTCCCAAATGCCTGATAGGACTTACCGTAAAGATAAATTCTTTGTCCGGATGGGATTTTACCAGCATCTGAAGCAGCTTGGAAATTTGCGCTACGCCAAGCATTTCGTGCGAAAACTCATCTGCGGGACGCTTCAGGCAATTGGAGACCACCTCTCCATTCGATACTGATTTCCAAACCATGGCGGTGCCGAGTGTCACTATAACTTTATTGCACTTCTTCCAAAAGGCAGATGCTTGGGCCAGCGAGGCGTTAGCATTTTTGAGAAAACTCTCTTTGTCAGGCCTTGCAAAAGAGCTGTGGTGCGAAAAAGAGCAAATCAGTTCCGTTCCTGCTCCCATTTTGATGCAATCCTTCTCTTTAAACTCGACTTCGCTTTCCAATCTTGCCACCGAATTATATATGGATACCGGATTATAAAGGGTGCCGAAAGGATTTACGCATGCATCAAAGCCGACAGATTGCATTCTTTTGCCTACGGCATCGGCGAAACAGCTTCCGAGAACCATTATCTTGTCTTGCAGGGAAATTCTAGCCGGCATTGGAGCCGCAAAAACGGGAGTGCTGAGCTTTATCATAACGCAAAAATAGTTAACTTTACCCGATTTACGAAAACAAGTCAATGAAAAAACTTCTCAGCATATCTGCGGCTACCATTTTAGGCTTTTGTGCATATGCCCAAAGTCCGAAGCCGGAATACAATTTATTTTACGAATATTATTTCGAAAACCGCGAATTCGATTATAAGGTGGATGCCCCCGTGTATTCGGGCACCATCAATGCCGTAGCTTTCAGCCCTTCCGCAGGCCTAAGTTTTATGCAGGATGATGATATTCATCACAGGATGTCCTTGGGGATAGATATCAGGCGCGATATGGGCGGCCGCAATAAGCGTTATATGGATGAGCTTACCGTCTATTATGACGGCCATGTCCGCCTTAAAAAAGACGCTGTGTTCGAGGGCATAATAGGAATTTTCCCGCGTCGTTTCAGTGAAGGGGAATACAGCAGGGCCTTCTTCAGCGATTCTCTCCGCTTTACGGACCGTAATTTGGAAGGAGCCCTACTGAAATATAAAACGAAGGATTTTTATGCAGAATTGGGGGCGGATTGGATGGGGCGGAGAGATACCTTTATAAAAGAGCGCTTTATGATTTTTTCCGCAGGCGATTACCGCTTGCGGGATTGGATTGGAATCGGCTGGTCCGGCACTTTTTATCATTATGCAGGCAGCGAGATGGCTCCCGGTGTGGTGGACAACCATCTCTTTAATCCTTATGTAAAAATAAATCTTTTCGAAAAAGGGAAAAGGCGCTTTCTCAAACTCAAATTCGGCCTTATGGTCTCTTATCAGCGGGATAGAGAAAGGGAGGCCCAAGCAAACATCAAACTCGGTTATGAGAGCGTGCTGTCCGGCAGATTCAAATCTTTTTCACTTGAAAACACCTTGTTTGCAGGCAGGGGTTTCCAATATCTGTACAATGCTGAAGACCTCGGAGGAAATAAATACGGCAACAATCTTTATTTCGGCTCTCCTTTCTATTCTTATAAAGTATATGATATGTTGGAGGCGGCATGGACGCCGCGTCTTGGCAGGAGCATTAGCCTGAGCATAAAAGCCCGTTTCCATTTTTGTCAGGAAGGATATATAGGGAATACCCAGATGCTTGGATTTATATTTGATCTCGAACGCAGGCGTTCTTCACGATGGCCTGACGGCAGGATAGGGGATGTAGACTGATAAGGATATGAAACACAGAATATTACTTCCATTGCTGCTGCTTATTGCTGCCTGCACCCCTAAACCCAGGGTGCTTACAATCCTTACTACCAACGACCAGCACGGCGCCTGGTTCGACTCTGTTTATGTCAGGGAAGGCACGCGTCCAAGCATTTTGGCAGTGAATTATTATGTGGACAGCATCCGCAAGGCAGATGGCGAAAAGAATGTGCTTCTGTTGGATGCCGGCGACTGTCTGCAAGGCGACAATGCCGCATATTATTATAATTATGTGGATACAACGGGTGAGCATCTTTTTTCGCGCATCGCGGCCTATATGCGTTATGATGCGATTTGTGTGGGCAATCACGATATTGAAACCGGACATAAGGTGTATGACAGGGTGACTCGCGAATTAGCCGCGCACGGTATCCCATTTATGTCGGGGAATGCTCTGCGTAACGGGACCAGAGAGCCTTATTTCCCTTTATATAAAGTGTTTAAACGCGGCGGACTAAAAATACTTGTGCTCGGCTACACAAATCCCAATATTCCTGCTTGGTTGGACGAAAGCCTGTGGAGCGGTATGCATTTCGAGAGCCTGATTCCTCTCGTCCAAAAGGATGCCGATTATCTGAATGAGGTTTTCAAGCCGGAAGTAACCATAGTCTGTGTGCATTCGGGCACCGGCAAAGGCGATGGGAGGGCGCTGGAAAATCAAGCCTTGGACCTTTTCAAAAGTCTTAGGGGAGTGGACTTGGTGGTGGGAGCGCACGACCACCGTCAGCTTGCGATGAGCAGCGACAGCATTGCCCTGCTCAACGCCGGCAGCCGCGCCAAATATCTTGGGGTGGGGAAGATAAGTGTTTCACCGAAAGGAGAGAAAACGATAGAGACAAGTCTTATAAAGGTGGATAAAGCCAAGGCGGATGCCGTGATGCGAGAGGCCTTCCAAAAGGATTATGAGGCAGTCAAGGCCTTTACCCTTACAGAGATAGGCATACTTACGCAAGACCTTTATACGCGCGAGGCATATAAGGGAATGTGCCCGTATATTAATCTTATTCATAAAGTGCACTTGGAATCATCGGGAGCGCAGATTTCTTTTGCAGCGCCTCTAAGCTATAATGGCAGAATATCTGCCGGAGTACTCAGGTATAACGATCTTTTCACTATATATCCTTTTGAAAACCAACTGTTTACCCTTAGTCTAACAGGCAAGGAGATAAAAGATTACTTGGAGTATTCCTACGGCTTGTGGTTAGCGCCACCCGGAGAAACTCATGTATTGGCGATTCAAAAACGGGGCGACCCGCGCTATGAGCAGGAAAGTTGGTCGTTCATAAATCCAAGCTATAACTTCGATTCTGCAGCCGGCCTTGTTTATACTGTCGATTTGAATCTGCCTAAGGGTAGGCGCGTAAGTATAAAGAGTTTGGCTGACGGCACCGGCTTCGATTTGAAAGAGGAATACAGCGTTGCCATGACCTCATACCGTGCGAGCGGCGGGGGAGGACTGCTGATAAAAGGCGCAGGAATTCTCAAACAGAATTTAACGGAGAGAGTTATTGGCAGGCATCAGGATATACGCGGGTGTGTGCGTGAGCTGATAGAGAGGAACGGGGCCATTGATGCCTCGCTGCTTTCCGGCTCCGAACTCGGAAGCTGGGAGTTCATTAACAGGCAGGAGACTCTTGCTACGGACTACGAATTGCTTTTCAGCCCCTAAAGTTTTTGAGGCGCTGTCGCAGTGAACCGTCCAGGGCCATCTTCATCATTTTACGACTGCTCTCGAATTGCTTCAATAGCTTGTTTACATCTGCCACTGTTGTGCCGGAACCGTCTGCAATGCGCTTGCGGCGGCTGCCGTTAATGGCTTCAGGATTCTCGCGCTCATATGGCGTCATAGAATGGTAAATGGCCTCGGTGGTTTTGAAGGCTTTGTCGTTGTCAATGTCCACATCTGCAAGCTGCTTGCCCATTCCGGGAAGCATGCCGGCGAGGTCTTTTATATCGCCCATTCCCTTAACCTTTTGAATCTGATTATAGAAGTCGTTGAGGGTAAATTGATTGCGGGCTAACTTCTTGCGGGTTTCGCGGGCTTCTTTTTCATCTATGGCCTGCTGTGCCTTTTCTACAAGAGAAACCACATCACCCATGCCTAAAATACGGTCGGCCGCCCGCTCGGGGTAGAATATATCCAAGGCATCCATCTTCTCGCCCGTACCTATAAACTTAATGGGCTTGCCGGTTACGGCCTTTATGGATAGGGCGGCGCCGCCTCTCGTATCGCCATCCAACTTGGTTAGAACCACCCCGTCATAATTTATGGCTTCATTAAAGGCCAGCGCACTGGCCACTGCATCCTGACCTGTCATGGCATCCACCACAAACAGGCTCTCTGTGGGCTTTACGGCAGCATGCATCGCCCGAATTTCGTCCATCAATTCCTTATCTACCGTAAGACGGCCGGCAGTATCGACAATTATCACGCTGTAACCTTGCTGTCCTCCTTGCGAAATGGCCGCCTTTGCTACTTTTATAGGATCTTTTTCCCCATCAATGCTGAATACAGGCACTTCTACCTGTTCTCCCAAAGTTTTAAGCTGTTCAATGGCGGCGGGACGAAAGGTGTCGCAGGCAGCAAGCATTACCTTGACTCCCTTTTTCTTTAATCGGAGCGCGAGTTTTGCGCAGAAGGTGGTCTTACCGGAACCGTTGAGGCCGGCAACCAATACGACTGCGGGATTGCCCTTGATATTGATTTCGGAGTGTTCGCTCCCCATGAAGCCGGCAAGTTCGTCGTGGACAATTTTTACCATCATCTGCTGCGGCTTCACAGCAGTGAGTACTCCGGTGCCGATTGCTTTGTCTTTTACGCGGTCGCAGAATTCCTTTGCAACCTTATAGCTCACGTCGGCATCCAAAAGAGCGCGGCGAATGTCCTTAACGGTTTCAGCTACATTGATTTCGCTTATTTTACCTTCTCCCTTGAGGATTTTGAAGGATTTTTCGAGTCTTTCCTGTAAATTTTCGAACATATTGCTTGCAAAATTAGAAAAAAAACACGATTAATGAGAATAATTCATTAAAACCTTATAATTGATAACATTATGAAGAAACTGATTACCAAACTTGTAAGGCATTTGAGTAAAGTGCTTGTGCGTTTCGAAAAATCGGACAATACAGTCTTCATGAAGACAGCGGTAGAGCGTGTGAATAAATGGATGGAAGACAAAGGCTATTGTGTTTCTGACCTTTCCATGTCCAAACTTTGCAATATGTTAGGTATTTCGAAGTATGAGCTTTCGTGGGTATGCAAGTCAGTGTACGGAGAAAATTTTCTGACACTTAGAAAACGCATGCGCATTCTTGAGGCCCAAAAGCTGCTTGTTGAAAATCCTGATACTCCTTTTGTCTATATCGGAGAAAGGGTTGGGATTCCCGACAGGACCAATTTCCGCAGGCAATTTTTCGAAATTACGGGACAGACTCCGGGCGAATACAGGAAAAGCCATAACCGCTAACGCACAATTTGCAATTTATTGCTATATTTGTGCGGTTTTATGAGCCAGTCCAGCTATATTATTCTACTTTTCGTAGATCTGTTTCTTACTGTGAGTATATCTTTTATTTGCAGTATTTGTGAGGCAGTACTGATGTCAACCCCTATTTCATACATATCTGTCAGGGAAAATGATGGATACAAGCCGGCTCTTAAATTCAAGAAATTCAAAAGTGAAATAGAGCGCCCGATTGCAGCTATTCTGGCCATGAACACTATTGCAAATACATTCGGCGCTTCAATGGTGGGCGTACTTGCATCAAAGGTTTGGTCTGCCGGAGTGGGTTGGGTCTCGGCCATTTTAACGCTAATTATACTCATCTGTTCCGAAATAATCCCCAAAACCATAGGTGCGGCGCGGTATAAATCTCTTATGGGCTTCGCCACCAGAGCTATCAGTGTGCTGATGGTGATAATGTGGCCCTTTGTGGAACTGATACGCTTTGTTCAAAAGTCCTTCATCAAAGAAAGCGATGAGCCGGTAAGTAGGGAGGAAGTTAGCGCCATAGCCAATGTGGGGGAAGAGAAGGGAGTGATAGACCACGGCGAGAACAAGGTTATTCAGAATATCATAAGACTCGACAATATAAAGGCCTATGATGCAATGACACCGCGCGTAGTATGCTCGGTGGCTCCGGAAAGCATGACGCTTAAGGAATACTTCGACAACGAGGAATTCGAGCATCATTCCCGTATCCCGGTATATGCCGAAAGTCCGGAATATATTACAGGCTACATACTTAAGGACGATGCCTTGGAAGACCTCGCTGAGGATAAATTCGATAAAACTCTCGGAGAATTAAAACGGGAAATCTCTTATTTCAATGAGGAGACAAATCTTGACGAAATATGGGAAAAACTCCTCAAGTCAAAGGATCATATAGCCCTGATTATAGATGATTACGGCTCTTTTCAGGGCATTCTTACCCTCGAAGACATTATAGAAACTGTTTTCGGATTGGAGATTATGGACGAGATGGATGAGGTGCCGGATATGCAGCAGTATGCAAAAGAGCGCTGGCAGAAACGGCAAAAGCGCTACCAAAAGGTGAAATTGCCCGATTGATTTCCTTCCGCTACTCTACTTTTCCAGTTTCCATTGATTATAGTTTTTGCCGTCAACTCCGTAGGTCTATAATCAGGATTTTTCAAATAATGAATAAGCGTAATAGTAAATTATAGAAAAATTTACTATGTTTGCATAGTTGTTACTACAAGGCGCTATGCTGGAGGATATACAAGACAAAATTACAAGATTGATAGCCCTCTACGAAGGCGAAAGGCAACGGGCGGAGACCCTTTCCAAAGAACTTTCAGAAAGCAGAAACACCTTGCAGGAGCAGCAAAGACAGATTGCTGAACTTAAAAAAAAGATAGAATACCTACAGTTGCAAAATGCCTTTGCGTCAGGAGGCCTTCCGGAAGCCAAAATCCGGATAGATTCTTTGGTAAAGGAGATTGACAAATGCATAGCCCTGTTGGAGAAAGATTAGCATGGAAGGACAGAGCATAACCCTTAAGATTGCCGGAAAGGAATATTCCCTAAAGGCACAAAGTCCCGAGGACGAGCAGTTGATGCGCCTTGCGGCCGGGGATGTGAATTCTATGCTGTCATATTACAATGCCAATTATCCCAACCAAGAGGATATGGATAAACTTGCATTCGTAACCTTGACTCAGGCTATGAGCAAAATAAGGGAACAACGCTCGGCGGCCAAGCTTGCCAGCGAGCTTGATGCCCTTGACGATAAACTCGGGGCTTATCTTGCAGGAATTGAAAAGAACCGTTAGTCCGTCCCAGCGAAACAAACAAGTTCCACGGAACCGGGCGAACTCGACGAGACTATGGCAGGCCCTTTAGTGGGAAACCAGAAACTCGGCGGAACCCAAATCTTTCAGAAATTATTTTCTGCTTAGGGACTAACGGTTTATTATAAGACAGCATCTGCGATAATTTGCAGTTGCTGTCTTTTTTATTTGTTTAATGTTTAAAGTAGAACTATTAACTATATATTAGCTTATGTATTACGTTTTAGCGGCAATCGGCGGGGCAGTCCTCGCACTTGCCATTTACATATTAATCAGGCATCTGACCCTAAAAGGCAGAGCCGATGCAATAATTGAAACAGCAAAACTCGAAGGAGAAAAAGTAAAACAACAAAAGATACTTCAAGCAAAAGAGAGGTTCATCAGGCTGAAGAGCGAACACGAAAGCTATATTTCAGAAAAGAATGCCAAAATGCAGGAACAGGAAAACAAGCTTCGTCAGCGGGAGAGCCAATTGAGCCAGCAGGCCGCGGACCTTGGCCGCAAACAGCATGAACTTGAAGGGAGCGAGGCCAGATTAAATGCCCGTATCGAGGCCATAGGCCGTAAAGAAGCCGAATGCGACAGGCTTGCAGCCCAAATGAACAAACAGTTGGAAACAGTTGCAGGCATGAGCGTTCAAGAGGCTCGTAATCTGCTGATGGATAATATGAAGGCGGAGGCGCGCAGTGAGGCGCAGGCCTATATCAACGATACCATCGATGAGGCCCGTTTAAGCGCAGCCAAAGAAGCCAAGCGCATAGTAATAAACACTATACAGCGTACTGCCAGCGAAACGGCCATAGAGAATGCCGTGACAACCTTCCCTATAGAGAATGCAGAAATCAAGGGTCGGATAATAGGCCGCGAGGGTCGCAATATACGTGCTCTCGAAGCTTCCACCGGTGTGGAAATAGTGGTGGATGATACTCCTGATGCCATACTGATAAGCGGTTTCGACCCCGTTCGCCGTGAGGTGGCTCGCTTAGCCCTGCATCAGTTAGTGATTGACGGCCGTATACATCCTGCGCGTATCGAGGAAATTGTTGCCAAAGTGAGCGCCCAACTTGAGGATGAAATACTGGAAACCGGCAAGCGCACTTGCATAGACCTCGGCATACATGGTATGAGCGTAGAGCTTGTAAAACTAATAGGCCGCATGAAGTATCGTTCTTCTTATGGTCAGAATCTGCTTCAACACAGCCGTGAGGTGGCAAATATAGCAGCAATAATGGCCTCGGAACTCGGACTTAATGCCAAAGTCGCTAAGCGCGCAGGTCTTTTGCACGACATAGGCAAGGTGTCCGATGCCGACTCCGAGCTTCCGCATGCTTTATTGGGAGCCAAGTTGGCTGAGCAATATAAAGAACGTCCCGAAATAGTGAATGCCGTGGGAGCTCACCACGAAGAAATGGAGATGACTACCCTTATCGCACCTATCGTGATGGTGGCGGATGCCATTTCCGGAGCTCGTCCCGGGGCTCGCCGTGAGGTTATCGAAAGTTATATCAAGCGTCTCAAAGGCATGGAGGATCTTGCCGCTGCATACCCCGGAGTTACTAAGAGTTATGCAATTCAGGCAGGCCGCGAACTTCGGGTGATAGTCGGGGCAGAAGAGGTTAATGATGAGCAGGCAGTGCGTCTTTCCGCAGATATAGCCCAAAAGATTCAGGACGAAATGACCTATCCCGGTCAGGTGAAAATCACCGTAATCCGCGAGACCCGTTCCGTCGCCTATGCTAAATAACTAAGGCGTTTCTGCAATAGCGATTTTCGAAATAATCTTTTCGAAGAGTTCGGACATGCGGCGGGCGGCATTGTTGGCTTGTTCCACTACATCGTCGCCATCGTTGAGTATGCTTGCTTTGTTGCAGGTGTTGGAGATATTGGTTACCACCGACATTCCGAAAACACGTATGCCGCAGTGCCTTGCCACGATTACCTCAGGAACGGTGCTCATGCCTAAAAGGTCTGCTCCGACGCTTTTATAAAAGCGTACTTCCGCAGGTGTTTCGTAGGTGGGGCCGGTGCTGCCGAAATAGATTCCCTTCTTTAATTCCAAGCCCATCTCATCTGCGGCCGAAAGGGCCAATTGTTGAAGTTCTTGGTCATAGGCGGAGGTCATATCGGGGAAGCGGGGACCGAATTCAGCCATATTGGGTCCTACCAAGGGGTTGGGCATCATGCTGATATGGTCGCTTATAATTACCAAATCCCCCACTTTATAGCTTGGATTGCAAGCGCCTGCTGCGTTGGATACGAATAAAAACTCAATCCCTAATCTTTTCATAACCCTTATGGCAATGGTTACGGTCTCCATCGGATAGCCCTCGTAATAATGGAAACGCCCTTGCATGGCTAATACCTGTTTGCCGCCTAAAATGCCGCTTATGAAATTGCCTTTATGACCAATTGCCGTAGAAACGGGGAAGTTCGGAATTTCTTTATAGGGGATGACTGTCTGTTCTTTTATCTTGTCGGCCAAGCTCCCCAAGCCGCTGCCAAGAACAATGCCTATTTTGGGATTCCTATCGGATAATTTGCTTCTGATGTGTCGTGTCGCATTATCGATGCGTAGTATTCTATCGTCCATAAAACTAAAATTTAATCGATTATTATTTTACTTAGCGCCTTTCTGGCTTCGCGCAGAATCTCTTTTTCTCCGGGGATTTCCCTGCCGCGCATAACGAATTTGCCGTTGGCAATGACGGAGTCGATGCAGTCGGAATGAGCGGAATAAACAAGGTTAGCGAGAAAAGGTCCGGGCGAGAGGAAATATGTGGTATCGGTATCTACTATGGAAATATCGGCAAGGGCTCCTTCTACCAATCTGCCGGAATTGAGCCGCAGGGCTTTGGCGCCGTTTATTGTGGCCATGTCCAGCAGTTCGTGCAGCGGCAGCGCTTTCGGATCCTCCCGCCAGGCCTTTTGGAAGAGGGCGGAGGTTTTCATGGCTTCCAGAATGTCTAAATTATTGGAAGATGCACAACCGTCCGTGCCTATGCAGATATTTACTCCGGCATCCCTGAGTTCGTTATAGAGGAATTTATAGCCGGAAGAAAGTTTGGTGTTGGAGTTGATGTTGTGTATGCAATGCACACCGTATTTGGCCAGCAATTCTATATCGTGTTCGCTTAGCCAGAGGCAGTGTGCTGCAAGAAGATTGGGACCCAACACGCCTATGCTTTCAAGATATTCAACCGGGGTAAGGCCTCCGTGAGCCGCTTTGCAGTCTTCCACTTCCTTGCGGGTTTCGCTTAAGTGTATGTGCAGGGGCAAATCATGCTTGCGCGCAAAGTCGGCCGCCCAAATCATCATAGGCTCGCTTACCGAATAGATGGCGTGGAATGCAAGTCCGTAAATGGCTCCGTCTTTATTCCATATATCATAGGCCTCCTCATATTTTTGCTCACACTGCTCCATTTGACGCTTGGCTTCCTCGGGATCATTTTTGTCCATGATGTCGTAGCCTACGACCGGACGTATACCCATTTCAGCCGCCGCTTTCTGGCAGCTCTGGAAGAACCAGTATTGGTCGTTGAAGGTGGTGGTGCCCGTGCGTATCATTTCTATGCACGATACCTTTGCGGCATGATATACATATTCATGGTCGATATTGGCTTCGATTTTCCAGATTTTATCTATCCAATCTTCAAATACCATATCTTCGCCTATTCCCCGCATAAGAGACATGCCGGCATGGGTATGCATATTGATGAAACCGGGAATTGCCACTTTGTCTGTGCAGTTCATAACTTCACAGTCTCCTGCTATGTCCCAGTCCACACACGAGCCTGCGGGGCGTATTCTGACAATCCTTCCCTTGTCTATGAACACGTCCTTGCGCTCATCTGCAATGGTTATGTCCTTTAAAAGGATGGAGGCCATGGTCTGTTAAAGGTCTTCGAACTTGCCTACGGAGAAAGATTTGGTCTCGTCAGAAGTCTCTTCGGCCGCCTCTTCGGATTCAGGGTCAGACTCTGAAATTTCCGGACGGGTTGGTATTTCTCCGCCGAAGCACTTTTGGGTAATGTACTCTATGGCTTCGCTTAGTCCATCCTTGAATTTGTCGAAGTCTTCCTTATAGAGGAAAATCTTGTGCTTGTCGAAGGTGAAAGAGCCATCCGGATTGTTGCGGCGCTTGCTCTCTGTAATGGTAAGGTAGAAGTCTTTACCGCCTTTGGTAGACTTTACGTCAAAGAAATATGTACGCTTTCCGGCTCTCACAGGTTTTGAGTACACATCCTCGGATTCTCTTTGTTGAAATCTGGCCTGATCTCGATCATCACGATTGTACATAATATTTTTATTATTTGGGTTAATTACAGCATTTTTTTAGTATTTATCAAACTAAAAAGTTGTCGTTATTTAGGCAAATATATGTTTTTTTTGCGAGTAAATGCTATCTTTGTCTAAATTTTGGAAAAGAAAAATGCTTAACCGAAGAATTCTCCGAATCAAGGCATTCAAAGTAATTTATTCTCGCACGGAAAACGTCACCATGACATTAAAGGAGGGGGAAGCTCAGCTGGAACTTTCGTGCGAGGCCACCCGAGACCTTTATCTGTTTCTTCTCTCTATTGTAGAGGCTGTTACCCGAGAGGCGGAAAATCGTATAAATGCCGCAATGGGTAAGTTCAATCCAACAGAAGAAGAACTCAATCCCAATCTTAAATTCACCCGCAACCGCATAGCATCCATTCTTTCAAATGACCCAGACTTCCTTAAAATCGTAAAAAAGAAAAAACTTAGTTGGGAGCAATATGATGTGCTTTTGAGGCATCTCTATGATACAATCAAAACGCGGGACTATTACAAGCAATATATGGTGTCGCCCTCTGACAGTCTTGAGGAAGATGCTGCATTATGGAGAGCGATTTTTGAGAATGAGTTTGAGGATAATGATGAGCTCGAGGCCATTTTGGAAGACCTCTGCATTTGGTGGAACGATGATTTGGCTTATGCCCTTAATTGGTGTTGCCGGACAATGGACGAGCTGGGAAAGGGTTCCCAATGGGAGCTTCTTCCGCTTTATATGAGCCAGCTTTCCGAAAAGGCCGAAAGCGACAAGGCTTTTATAACAAAAGTTTTGCGCACTGCCTTTGCCAATTACGATGACTATGTTGCACGTATTGCCGCAACTACCACCAAGTGGGACAGTACCCGCATCTGTGCTACAGACCTCTCGCTTATAGTTGCGGGCTTGGCGGAAAGCGAAGCTTTTCCTAAAATGGCTTCCGGCATAATAATAAATGAATACGTGGAAATCTCCAAGTTCTATTCTACTCCTGAGAGCCGCGCATTCGTCAATGGAATACTCGATAAATTAATCAATACCGAATAATTATGAATCTACTTTACATTTTTTTACAGGCTCAGGGCGCAACCGCTCCCGCCGGACAAGGTGCCGGTGGAGGAGCCACTTTCTGGATTATGATAATCCTTATGTTTGCGGTAATGTGGCTCTTTATGATACGTCCGCAGCGCAAACAACAAAAAGAACTGGAAAACTTCCGCAGGTCCCTTCAGAAGGGTGATAAGGTGGTCACCGCCGGTGGAATTTACGGTACTGTTCAGGAAATTGAAGAAAGGACCGTTCTCATCAAGGTGGATGGAGATGTCAAACTTCGTGTAGACAAAAATTCCATTCAAAAGGATTATACCGATGCTGCAGCAACTCAGCAGCCTGCTGCTCCGGAACCCGCCAAGGAAAGCAAGCCTAAAACCAAGAAAAAAGAAAAGTATTAGGATTTTTCAGGATGCGGAACTGGTCGTTCTTTGTAGTCTGCCTCCTGCTGTCTGCCGGCATCTGGCTCATATATAATCTCTCGCAAACGCAAAGCAGCATTGTGAGCATGGAGATTGTGGCCGAAAGCAATATAGAGGGCAGAGCGAAGCGCTCAAGCGATGCGGTTACGATGACTGCGCGCGTGAGGGCATCCGGCTTCAGGCTTCTGAGCATAATGATGCGCAAGAAAGCCGTGGTTGTAGCTTTCTCTTCCGATGACTTGCACCACCTTGAAGCCGACTATTACGGCATTTCCGCCAATCAACTTTTGCGCTACGCTTCTGAAATCTACGGCTCAGGTACAAATGTGGAGGCTTTCCTTTTCGACAGAGTCTCTTTCCGCTTCATAAGTGAGAACAACAAGCGGGTGCCGGTGCGCGCCGTCAATGTGCTTGGTTTCAGAACCCAGTATGCCCAGCTTTCAGAACTTTCGCTTAAACCCGATTCTGTGACTGTTTACGGTCCTGCAGAGGTGCTTGAAAGGGTTGATGAAGTATATACTTCCGTAATTTCGCTAAGCGACATTCATAGCAATGTACATGGTGAGACCAAGCTGGAAACCCCGAGGGGAACGCGCCTTTCGGAGCAGGAAGTGGAATATTCTTTCGAGGTTTCTCGCTATGTTGAACTGAAAACCGAACTTCCCATTGTTTCACGCAATGTGCCGAAAGGTTTGGCGCTCAGTGTTTACCCATCCAAAGCCGTGTTGACATTCAAGGCGGTATTCCCGCTTATTACCGATCCCGTAGGGCTTGTAAGCGCTTATGTCGATTACAAGGAGTTCGCGTGCAGCATCACTGGTAGATGTATGGTCCGTACCGATGAACTTCCAAAAGGGGTAATCTCTTGCAGTGTAAAGCCCGAGGTCGTGGACTGCGTGGAGCAAGACACAAGCCCGAGATGAGTAAAGTGATTCTCATAACAGGGCGCATAGGAAGCGGAAAGTCGGAGGTTTGCAGCTATCTTTCCTCAAAAGGCTATCCTGTATATGACAGCGATTCGCGTGCGAAAGCCCTCTATGACAGTGTGCCCGGACTTAAAGAGAGGGTGGAAAATGCCATAGGCCTGCCTTTTGCGCAAATAGGACAGATTTTTTCCGACCCCGCAAAGCGCAGCGCTTTGGAGGATGTGGTATATCCGGAACTGCTTTCAGACTTTTTCGCATGGAAGAAGTCACAAAACTCTCCGCTCCTTTTTGTGGAATCTGCCATAGCCCTTGAAAAGCCTCAGTTTGCAGGTACTTACGATTCTGTATGGTTAGTGAAGGCCCCTTTGGCAACAAGGCTTAAGCGCAATCCCAAGACAGCCGAACGGGACCCTTTGCAAGCTCCGATAGATGAATCCCTTGCAGATATAATCATAGATAATGACTCCTCTATAGAGGAACTTCATAAAAAAATAGACAAAATCATTATGGATAAAGAAAAAACAGATCTTTCCAAGATTCTTGCGGTATCCGGCCGAAGCGGACTTTATCGCTTCCTCGTCCTTTCACGGGGCAATGCTGTTATTGCTGAATCTCTTTCCGATAAGAAGCGCACCATCTTCGATGCGCATAGCAAGATCACCACTCTGGCAGATATAGCAATATACACATCCGAGGGCGAACTCAAACTTCAAGAGGTCTTCCTTGCTTTGCAAAAGGCCCTTGATGGCAAAGATGCTCCTTCTTCGAAAGATGCCGCAGCGGTAAAGGCTCTTTTCAGCAAGGCCGTTCCCAATTACGACCCCGACCGCTTCTATGCTTCGCATATGAAGAAAATTCTGGATTGGTATAAAGAAATCGCTCTCTATGCCTCTTTAGACTTCGTGGTAGAGGAAGAAGAAGTCAAGGAAGAATAAATTGCCAAGCGTTCAAGTTATAACGCTCGGCTGTTCCAAAAATACCGTAGACACCGAGCATCTGCTCGCTCAGCTGCCTCAGGAGCGCTATACGCTGCTTCCTGAAGGATACCTCGGGCCGGTGGATTATCTGCTTGTGAATACTTGCGGATTTATAGGAGATGCCAAAGAGGAAAGTATAGGGGTGCTTTTAGAGCAGGCTCTTCGCAAGAAATCGGGAAAAATAGGCAAATTGTTTGCATTCGGTTGTCTCTCGCAAAGATACTCCGCAGAGATGCATGAGTTGATTCCCGAGGTGGATGCCTGGTTTGGGGCGCGTGACCTTGACCCTGTAGTTAAGGCTCTCGGAGCCGAACCCAAGGCATCTCTGCGCACCTCGCGTCATATCGGAAAAAGCCCCTATGCCTATCTTAAAATTTCTGAAGGCTGCGACCGCCGCTGCTCCTATTGCGCCATTCCATATATACGAGGCGCCCATCGCTCGGTGCCAATAGAGAAGATAGTGGAAGAGGCAAGCGCATTGGCTGCAAAAGGAGTTAAGGAATTGATTCTAATCGCTCAAGATACTACTTATTACGGCCTTGACCTTTACGGCCGCAGGCGGCTGGCGGATGTATTATCTGCACTTTCCGAAGTGCCGGGCATAGAGTGGCTCAGGATTCATTATTCCTATCCTGAGGCCTTCCCCGATGATGTTTTATCGGCTCTCTCGGAGAATTCCAAGCTATGCCGTTATATGGATATACCTCTGCAGCATATTTCCGATAAAGTGCTTAAGAATATGCATAGACATGTGGATGGCGCTTGGACCCGTGCGTTGATAAAGCGCTTGCGGTGCGAGGTTGCCGGAGTGGCGCTCAGAACCACGCTGATTGTAGGTCATCCAGGCGAGGGGGAGGAGGAATTCCGCGAACTGCTGGACTTTGTAAAGGAGTTCCGCTTCGAAAGATTGGGGGCATTCATGTATAGTGAAGAAGAGGGTACTTGGGGAGCGGAAAATCTAAAAGACGATGTGCCTTTGGAGGAAAAGCAGCGCCGTTACGATGCCCTGATGAGTCTGCAGCAGGGAATATCCGAAGATTTTAACCGCTCGCGTGTCGGGAAAAGTTATAAGGTGCTGGTGGATAGTGTCATGGATGGGCGCCTTATAGCCCGCAGCGAATTCGAGAGTCCTGAAGTAGACGGAGAAATAATTGTGAGCTGCCCGCCCGGAACAAATCTGCAGGCGCTAATCGGCAATTTCGTGAATGTAAAAATCACGGAAGCCCTCGATTATGACCTTCTCGCCGACCTGGAATTTTAGAGCTTCCTGAAAAAACATTATATTTGCCGCAGAAAATAAAAGGTGGAACGCTTCTGTCGCTCAAATGAGAGGAAAGTCCGGACAGGGTAGGGCGCCTCGCTGTGGAAATCACAGAAGGGAGCAATCTTTTGGAAGCCATAACAGAAAATAACCGCCGGTAACGGTAAGGGTGAAAACGCGGGGTAAGAGCCCGCGACTCCCGTGCAGCGATGCCGCGAGGGTATGGCACCGAGGCCTGCAAGACCAAATATACCTGCTTATAAGGGCTGCCCGTCCTTGCAGGGGGGTAGGTTGCGAAGATAAAT
>Ga0255347_1000284_pt1 | contig 97465 bp, 87 predicted proteins | sample wastewater_treat_2_FD_192479 | JGI IMG/M metagenome (GOLD analysis project Ga0255347, IMG submission 192479) | Wastewater microbial communities from Lulu Island WWTP, Vancouver, Canada - plant24 | ecosystem: Engineered > WWTP > Wastewater > Unclassified | place: Canada: Vancouver, British... | reverse complement strand
CCAAAAGGTGCTTGCCAATTGCTGCCAACGACAAAGCAGCCTGCACAAATTGCACAGACTGCTTTTGGTTACTACATAGATTATTTTTGTTTTTTGCGCTGTCTACTTGACAGGGGGCGGGTCATTGAAACGCTTAGGGGCAAAACTTATATATTGGTATTTGTCTTCGAGGAGTTTCTTATTATTCACAGAACCATGGCTTTTTTGAGTTAAGTGTCATTTCCAGATCAAACTGCGTAGCGGTTCCGTCGCCGCTGTAAGGCAGGGGATTGATCATATCGGTGCACTTTGAGAGATCGGCATTATGGAGAGTAGCCGATATCAGTGGTCTGCCGTAGCCAAGCAGCAGCGTAAGATATACTTCTTCGTTTTTCGGAAGCTTCCAGTTTTCGCCGTCTGTTACCCTGAACTTTATGATAAGGTCGCCGTTAAAAGAGTAATCTTCATAGGTATAAGGAGCAAAGTCCTCGGGACTCAGCTGCTGTCCTTTTTCATTGTGAAGACGTATCACATCGTCCATAGTCAGCGAGCCTGCAACGGGAGCGCTGAGGATAGCCTCTTCTCTCTCGGGCTGAATCTCATTTATAAAGCTCTGAACATCGTCATATCTTATATCTATGCCGTTCTTGGTATCTATGCCTTCCATGGCAGGATACTCCTTTTTATTGATACCACGGAAAAGCTTGATATATAGCGGCTTCTCAGGCGGCACTCCGCCAACCCAGAGGGTATATCCGCTGCCCTCATTGATCCTGAACTCCCAGATATAAAGACCTGAGCCTATATCCTGATAGATATATCCGGTAAAACCAGACCATGTGAGATCGTCTTTTTTCTTTGAGAGCTCAATGACGTCCTTCAATGTGAGATTTTTTGACATAGGCTTTACCTGAGTTGTGGTTGCAGCCGCAGTTGTAGTTGTAGTTTTTGTGCCTGTTCTGTCAGTAGTTTTTGCGCTGGTCTTGGCAGTAGTTTTTACGGTTGCTCTGTCGGTGGTCCTTCGTGCTGTTGTACCTGCGGCAGGGCAGGTAGTCTCAGGGACATCATTTTCGCTGTTGTCCGTGCTCACAGCGGTTTTACCGCTTGTAACAGGCTGATGATCTGAGTTATCGGTAGTTTCGACGGCAGCTTCATCAGTTACCACAGCGACGGTATGTGTAGTACCGGCGGTGCTGTCTTCGATGTTGTCAGAGACCACTGTTGTAGCTGTCGCCATGATAACGGGAGTATCATCAACAGGCTTGCGGTCGGGCGCCTTCATCTTCATAATGCCCAATACTGCGCCGCATATCACCATAATGCAGGCTGCCGCAAGAAATACCCTGTGCAGGACAGGGGAGCGGAGCACCACATCGATGCCCATTACCTCCTCATCGTCAGCCATACCCATACGGCTCAGAGCCTTGCGGTAGATACGCTGGGAGGTCTTTTTGTCTGCAGCATTGTAGCTCTCAGCAATGCGGCGGACGGACTTATCGTCTGCATTGTGCAGTATATCGCTTATATTCCTTTTCATAATATCCCTCCTGTCTTCAAAGAGTGATGTCCATATCGGTAAGAATGGTTTTCAGTTTTTTCAGTGCCCTTCGGAGCCTGCTTCTTACCGTTATGGGGTTCATGCCGAGGATACGCGCGGTCTCGGATGAGCTTCTGTCATAGAAGTACTTCTGTATGATTATGGAGGAGTCGGGCTCGCCCAGCTCCTCTATCTTGCGGAGGAGTATAGCCGATATATCGGAGCTCTCTGCGTCCGCCTCAATATTGTCTCCCGAGGCGAGAGTGTATTCTGTCTCGGCTTCGAGCGGGATATTACGAGAGGTATGCAGGTCCATGGAGCGGCGGAAGTCAATGGCGCGCCGCTTTGCCGAGGTGCCGATATATGCTTTCAGCGAGGTGTCACGGAGCACATCATACTTCATCATAACATCGCTTAGCACCTCCGCAGTGCAGTCCTCAACATCGTTTCGGCTTCCCATTCCGCGGAGTATACTGTAAACTATAGTATAGGCATAGCTCCAGTATTCGTCAAACAGCGCACGGAAGCCCTCCTCGGGCGACTCTTTCGTCATTCTCTTTATGTCATTCTCGTTCATTATCCCACCCCCTTATCGGAAGATACATATATATGTCTTCATTATACACATACGGTGAGTAAATGTAAAGTGTTGCACAGCAGGGAGCTCCCGATGCCTTTTTTACGGCTGAGTTTTGACGCAGGGCAATTTTACCTCCGCGTTACTTGCTATTTTTGTATATTTATGATATAATAGTAGATATTCTACTATGAGGAGTGAGATTATGAAGGAAATACACAACGAGCACTTTACGGGGGAAAGGGCTCTGTTTCAGTGCAACGAACTCAGAATTTGCGGTTCGCTTTTCGATGACGGAGAGTCGCCGCTCAAACACAGCAGATTTATCGACCTTTCCGACTGTACATTCGGGTGGAAGTACCCCATATGGTACAGTGAAAACATCAGGATGAAGAACTGCAGGATAGACGTCCACGGACGTGCAGGAATATGGTATGTTTCCGAGATAAAGGTGGACGATACTGTTATTGAGGCACCTAAGTGCTTCCGCCATTCAAGTTACATAAGTCTTAACAATGTAAGCTTTCCCGACGGACCCGAGACACTGTGGAAGTGCGCGAATATCCGTCTGAACAACATTACTGCAAACGGTGAATATTTTGCCATGGACTGCGACGGTATGGAGGTCAACGGTCTGAATCTCACAGGCGGCTACTCCTTTGACGGTGTAAGGAACGTGACTGTTAAGAATTCCGTTATCACAGGCAGAGATGCTTTCTGGAACAGCGAAAACGTCATCATATACGATTCTGTCATCACAGGAAAGTATTTCTGCTGGAATTCCCGCAACATCACCCTTGTGAACTGCACTGTGGAGAGCCTCCAGGGAATGTGCTATACGGAGAACCTTGTGCTGAGGAACTGCAAGCTCCCCAACACCACTCTCGCCTTTGAGTATTCCACAGTAAATGCGGATATAAGAGGCAGTATCGACAGTATCATGAACCCCTCGGGCGGCGTGATAAAGGCTGACTCCATTGGAGAGACCATCATGGACGAAAAGCAGGTCGACGTATCCAGAACGAAGATAATACTCGGCGCTCAGTAAAAAAATAAAGCCCCGAAGCGTTTGATGCTTCGGGGCTGTGTTTACTTATTTCGCTGCAAAAGAGTTGCTTTATTCCGTTATATATGCTATAATTACTTGGAAATAAGAGCGAGAGTATCTCTTGCGATGAGGAGCTCCTCATTTGTGGGAACGATCCAAACCTCGATCTTTGAATCAGGTGTGGAGATCTTTGTGAGCTTGCCTCTGATAGAGCGGTTCAGCTCCTTGTCGATCTTGATTCCGAAGTAATCCATATCTTCACAAACCTGCTCTCTTACTTCCCATGAGTTCTCGCCGATACCGCCTGTGAAGAGGACAGCGTCGAGACCGTTCATGGCAGCTGCATAGGAGCCGATGTACTTCTTGATCTCGTAAGCCAGCATATCGGAAACCAGCTGAGCCTTCTTGTTGCCGTTGTTTGTAGCTTCCTGAATGTCACGGTTATCGGAGCCTACGCCTGATACTCCGAGGAAGCCTGACTTCTTGTTCATATATTCGCTCATCTGTGAAGGTGTGAAGCCGTGCTTGTCAGCAACGAAGGTTACAGCAGAGGGATCTACGGAACCTGTTCTTGTACCCATTACAACACCGTCAAGAGGAGTGAAGCCCATTGATGTATCTACAGACTTGCCTGCATCAACAGCTGTGATGGATGAACCGTTTCCGAGGTGGCATGAAACGATCTTGAGATCCTTGATGTCCTTGCCCATAGCCTCTGCGAGAGCAGCGGATACGAAACGGTGTGATGTGCCGTGGAAGCCGTACTTTCTTACGTGGAGCTTCTCATAATCATCATAGGGAAGACCGAACATGAATGCCTTGGGGGGCATTGTCTGGTGGAAGGCTGTATCGAAAACAACTACCTGAGGTACGTTTGCGGGGATAACGCTCTTGCAGGCTCTCAGAGCCAGTGCGTGTGCGTGGTTGTGTACGGGAGCAAGCTCGCGGAGCTCGTCGATCTTGTCGATTACCTCGTCTGTAACGAGAACTGACTTGTCGAATACGTCAGCGCCCTGTACTATTCTGTGACCTACAGCAGAGATAGCGTCCATGCTGTCGATAACCTTTGCATCGCCTGATGTAAGGCACTCAACAAGCTTCATGAAAGCCTCTGTATGTGTGGGGAATGAGCAGTCCTGGTCGAGAACTCTGCCGTCAGATGTCTTGTGATTGATATGGCCGTCGATACCGATACGGTCGCAGTTGCCCTTAGCGATAACGCTCTCATCGCTCATGTCGATGAGCTGATACTTCAGTGAGGAGCTTCCTGCATTTACAACTAAGATGATCATATATGTAATTTCCTTTCAAAAATTATTTTGCATATATTATTATATACTATTTTTGAAAAATTGCAAGTCCTTTTTTTAAATTTACAGCGGACGGTGGCAATTTTATGGGTCAGATGAGCGGAAAACCACGGATTTACTGTTGCAAAACGCCGAAAACCGCCCTGAAAACATCAAATAATATGTAAAGTTGAGAAAAATTTACAGAAAATCATTGAAATAAGAGAAAAGAGGTAGTAAAATGAAAGTCAGCGGTATTATCTGTGAGTACAATCCCTTTCATAACGGGCATCTTTACCATATAAGGAAGACCCGTGAGAACGGTGCTACTCATATAGTTGCGGTCATGAGCGGAAACTTCGTCCAGCGCGGCGACACCGCAATTATGGACAAGCTTGAAAGAGCGCGGCTGGCAGTTCGCTCCGGTGCGGACCTTGTCATCGAGCTGCCCGTGCAGTACAGCCTTGCCTCTGCGGAGAATTTCGCTTCGGGAGCAGTTCATCTTCTGGACAGCCTGGGCGCTGTGGACGAGCTCTCCTTCGGCAGCGAATGCGGAGACACGGAAAAGCTCAGGAATGCCATGGAGACTGTTGACCTTGCGGCACTCACTCACGCCGATGAGATAAAAAGCATTATGGAAAAGGGCTATACATACCCGAGAGCGCTCAATTCCGTGGTAAACGGCTACGATCCCGAGGCGGCTGCTGTCATAGCAGAGCCGAACAACACTCTTGCGGTGGAATATCTCAGGGCACTTAAAAAAAGCGGCTCTGCAATGGAGCCCTTCACGGTGATGCGTGAAAAGGCGGCTCACGACGGAACGGAAGCCGCTGACGGCTTTGCCAGTGCATCAATGCTCAGGGAGATGATAGAAAACGGCGAGAGCATAGACAGCTTCACCACCGAGGACTGGGCGGCGGCGGTAAAGAACGCTGTGAAAAACGGCGGGATCGCGTCCCTCAGCAGACTGGAAAGGGTCATTCTCTACAAACTGCGCACCTGCTCTGTTGAGGAGATAGGACAGATATGCGACGTGGGACAGGGACTTGAGCACAGGATATACGGCGCAAGAATGGCAGGCTCACTGGACGAGCTGCTGTTCACCGTAAAGACAAAAAGATACACCATGGCAAGGATAAGACGCATTATGCTTGCACTGCTTATAGGCATAACAAAGGCTGATATGGAGCAGCTCCCGCCATACGGAAGGATACTCGCCTTCAATGAGCGGGGCAGAGAGGTACTTGCGAGAGCGAAGGGCTCTGCGCGGATACCCTTCGGCTCCTCAATAGCAAAGCTCTCACAGCTAGGGGATATAGCTGAGCGCTTTGCGGAGCTTGAGATCAGAGCTTCAGACATTTATGGACTGGCACTTGACACTGTGACATCTGCACAGAAGGATTATAGGGCGAAAATAATGATAGATATGGAGTAATGTGAATGATAGCACACTTTCTTCGTATGACAGCCGCAGCGGCTGCAGCGATGATAACATTGACATCATGCGGAAAAATGGTGACCCTTATGGACTCTGAGGTGGCTGAGCCCAATGCTTCGGCAGCGGGAGCTTCGACTGTAAAGGTCACAGAGGCGACAGAGCCTTCTACCGAGCCTGTAACAGAACAGTTCACTCTTGACATAAAAATGCCCGAGGGATATGAGATACCGAGAAAATATGCGATACCTGATTTCAAGACTGTGCTGCAGAAGCCTGAGCTGCCTACGGGCTGCGAGGTGACTGCGCTTTGCGAGGTGCTTCAGTATCTTGGCTTTGACATAGACAAGGTGGCGCTTTCCGATGAGTTCATGCCCATGGACAATAACGGCATAACCACCATGAAGACCGCCTATATAGGCGACCCAAAGTCCGATGAGGGCTTCGGCTGCTTTGCTCCCGTTATAGTGCAGACCGCCGATGATTACTTTGAGTCGGTAAACTCTCCCTGCTATGCCGTGGACATCACAGGAAGCTCCATGAAGGAGGTCTACTATCAGGTGAGCCAGGGCAGACCTGTTGTTATGTGGAGCACTATCAACCAGATAATAACCACCCCAAACCTTCGCTGGGTCACTAACGACGGCGAGGAGATGTGGTTCAATGACTTCCAGCACTGCGTGGCGATATACGGCTATGATCTGGACGAGAACGTTGTCCACGTAGCAGACCCGCTGGTGGGCAATATAAAGTATGACCTTCCGAAATTTGAACAGACCTGCGAGGTGATGGGCAGACAGGCTGTGGTCATCTGCGGTGATTCCAAGACGCAGGGCGATTACAAGGCTCCTGCCGACAAGCCACAGTCTCCCATACTGAGCCGAAACAAGGCTGAACGCAAGAAGGCTGAGGAAGAAGAGGCTCGCCGCAGAGCTGAGGAAGAGGAGCGCAAGAAGGCTGAAGAGGAAGAACGCAGAAAAGCCGAGGAAGAGGGAAAGCGCAGAGCAGAGGAAGAAGCAGCCCGGGCTCAGGAGGAGAATGAGGCTGTGGAAGAGCCTGCTCCTGCTGAGGAACAACATGATGAAGGCGAAGAGGAGCAGGGATAATTTGATAAAAGGCGTGATTTTTGACCTTGACGGTACACTGCTGGACTCCATGACCGTGTGGAGCAGCATTGACCGTGTATTTTTAATAGAAAACGGTATAACAGACCCGCCACCCGAGGTTTCGGACGTGGTGAAGAAGATGACTGTGGACGAATCCTCACAGTATTTCATCGACCGCTTCGGACTTCACTGCACAAAGGAATATGTCATCAAGCGCATCGAGGATATGGTCCGTCAGCGCTATGAGGAGCAGATACCCCTGAAGCCCCACGCCGAGGAGGTGCTGGACTTCCTCGACAGCAGGAACGTTCCCTACGGCATTGCAACGGCTACTTACAAGGGGCTGGCAGAGGCAGCGCTGAAACGATGTGGAGTCTACGACAGGTTCCGTTTTCTGCTGACTGACAGGGAGTACCCCGCAGGCAAGAACTTCCCCGATATTTTCCTCGGAGGAGCTCAGCGTCTGGGCGCACAGCCTGATGAGACCCTTGTTATCGAGGACTCGCTCCACTGCATAGAGACTGCAAAATCAGCAGGCTTTACGGTCTGCGGAGTTTATGACCCCGTTGCAGCGGCTGACAGCGGCAGGATAAGAGAGCTTTCCGACTTCTATGTGAAGTCTCTGGACGGGATAATACAAATAATTTAGGGCGAACGATGTTCGCCCGTGCTGTTTTCAAAGGAGCATACAGATGAAAAAAGTAATGGTAGGAATGAGCGGAGGAGTGGACAGTTCCGTAGCGGCAATGTTGCTCCGTGACAGAGGTTATGAAGTCATGGGCGTAACGCTGAAGCTCTTTTCCGATGAGGATATATCCGAGGCACAGAAGGAGGGCAAGACCTGCTGTGCCCTTTCGGACGTTGAGGACGCGAGGAGCGTTGCCTACAGACTGGGCTTTGAGCACCTCGTTTTCAACTTCAAGGACAATTTTCGCGAGCACGTCATGCAGCAGTTCGCGGACAGCTATATAAGCGGCAGGACTCCCAACCCCTGCATAGAGTGCAACCGCCATGTGAAGTTTGACAAAATGCTCAGGAGAGCCCTCGAGCTGGGATATGACTTTATAGCTACGGGGCACTATGCCGTGAATGAGTATGACGAGGAGCGCGGACGCTGGCTGCTGAAACGTCCCAAGGACCGCAGCAAGGACCAGACCTATGTGCTGTATGCCCTCACTCAGGAGCAGCTCTCCCACACTCTTTTCCCACTTGGTGAGCTGGAAAAGTCTCAGGTCAGGGAGCTTGCCGAGGCTGCGGGACTTGTAAACTCCCAAAAGCCCGACAGTCAGGATATATGCTTCGTTCCCGACGGTGACTACGCAGGCTTTATACGCAGGTTTACAGGCTGCGACACGCCCAGCGGAAGCTTTGTTGATATGAAGGGAAAGGTTCTCGGAGAGCACAAGGGCATCATAAACTATACCATAGGTCAGCGCAAGGGACTGGGCATAGCTCTGGGACACCCTGCCTATGTGGTGAAGAAGGATACAGCTGCCAATACAGTTACTCTCGGACTTGAGTCCGACCTTTACACAAAGAGCCTTATCGCCGATGACTTCAACCTTATCTCCGTTGAAAAGCTGGAGGCTCCCATGCGGGTGACCGCAAAGACACGTTACAGTCAGAAGGAGCAGCCTGCTGTTGTATCATACCTCGGGAACGGTGAGTACATGGTGGAGTTCGACGAGCCCCAGAGAGCCGTTACCGGTGGTCAGGCGGTAGTCCTCTACGACGGTGATATCGTCGTGGGAGGAGGTACCATAAAATGAGTGGAACCGTCCTGCTTGTGGTAGATGTGCAGAAGCTTATCACCAACGACAGGCTCTGTTTTTTGAGAGGTTCACGGATAACCTGCGCAGTCTTATAGCCGAGGCGAGAAGATGGGGCACGGAGATAGTCTTTATCCGCCACGATGACGGCGAGGGACAGCTCTTGTCAAAGGGAAATGAGGGCTATGATATACATGAGGACTTTGCCCCCGAAGCAGGGGAGAAGGTCTTTGACAAGACTGTGAACAGTCCCTTCCGCGATACGGGACTTACGGAATATCTTCGCTCAAAGGGCGCCAAAAGGCTCATAGTCACTGGCTTGCAGACCGAATATTGCATAGACGCAACGGTGAAATGCGGCTTCGAGCACGGCTTTGAGATGATAGTTCCCGAATACTGCAATTCCACCACCGACAATGAATACATGACCGCGGAGCAGACCTACCGCTACTATAATGAGTTTATCTGGAAGAACAGATATGCCCATTGCATTGATATGGCGGAAGCACTTGATATGATACGGCATAACAACTATGAGCCGGAAAAAATCAAGACTGAAAAGGCACATATCATCAGAAGAGCTACAGAAGAAGATGTTTCGAGGATTGCGGAGATACTTGTTTTTGCAAAGCGAATGAAGTACCGCTCTATTTTTAATGACGACGAGTATTTATTCTGCGGATTGCAAGTATTATCTGTCGCTGAGAAGTACATTGAAAACGGCTTTCTTAACAATATGTTCCTGTATGATGACGGAATAATAAAAGGGCTTATCCGCATTGAGAAAGAAGAGATCATCGAATTATATGTGGATCATTTCTTCCAGGGGCAGGGCGTCGGCTCAGATCTGATAGAATATGCCAAAGAGAATTATCCGGTAAGTTTTCTCTGGACAATTGAGAAGAACACTGATGCTATACGCTTTTATGAAGCGCACGGTTTTCATCTTACAGACATTAAGAAGCTTGAAGAGGGAACTACAGAATATATTGTAAAAATGAAAAGATGATTTTTAGCGAATAAAAGGAACATTATGGAATACAAATACGAAAAGCTAACCGATAAAATATACGTCTGCGCCAGCAGCGATCACCGCTTCGGCACAGATGCTTTTCTGCTGGCGGACTTCTCACAGTACCGTGCCAAGGACAAGGTCTGCGATCTGGGGACGGGCTGCGGTATAATACCGCTGATAATGCAAAAGAAACTGCCGCCGCAGATCACCTACGCTGTGGATATACAGGAGGCCGCTATAGAGCAGCTCCGACTGGGACTGGAAAAGAGTGAGACCACGGGGATAGTTCCTGTCTGTGCAGACCTGAAAGAGCTGTGGGAGGGCGCTCCTATGGGACAGCTTGACCTTGTGACCTGCAATCCCCCCTACAAGGTGAACAACGCAGGCTTCCAGAGCATTATCACTGCCCAGAAAATAGCCCGTCACGAGATATTATGCACCATTGATGACGTCTGCGCGGCTGCACAGAAACTGTTGAAATTCGGCGGAAGGCTCTGCGTATGCAACCGTCCCGAGCGCCTGAGCGATGTTATATTTGCCATGAAGAGCCATGACATCGAGCCCAAAAGACTCCGCTTCGTATCGAAAAACGCTGAGGAAGCTCCCTGGCTGTTCCTCATCGAAGGCAAAAAGGGCTCAAAGCCTTTCATGAAGGTAGAGCCTCAGCTGTACATACGCAGCGAAAACGGCTTCTCCGAGGAGCTTCAGAAAATATACGACACAGGAAAGGAGCAGGCATGAGCGGAACATTTTACGTTATAGGTACTCCTATCGGAAACCTTGAGGATATAACCCTTCGTCAGCTTGATACGCTGGCGGCTGTGGACTTCATCTGCGCGGAGGATACCCGTGTTACGCTGAAGCTGCTTAACCGCTTCGACATAAAGAAGCAGCTCATAAGCTTTCACGAACACAGCTCCAAAGCCGATGCACAGCGCATAATCGACAGACTTCTTGCAGGGGAGAGCTGCGGTATAGTCACCGACGCTGGTATGCCCTGTATATCCGACCCGGGAGAGGTTCTGGTTAAGCTCTGCGCCGAGCAGGGCATAGACATAAAGGTGGTCCCCGGTCCAAGTGCCGTAGTTTCGGCGGTTGCGGTATCGGGACTGAGTACACGAAGGTTCACATTCGAGGGCTTCCTGCCCGTACCGAAGAAGGAGAGGTCGGAACGCCTTGAAAAGCTCCGCGGCGAGACTGCGGTAATGGTGTTCTATGAAGCGCCCCATAAGCTGAAGACCACTCTTGCGGACCTTTGCGGGTTCTTCGGCGGTGACCGCAGGATAGCGCTATGCCGGGAGCTCACCAAGATACATGAGGAGGTCATAAGGCTGACTCTGTCTGAGGCTGTTGAGTATTATAACCTCAACGAACCCAAGGGCGAATTCGTTCTTGTGCTTGAGGGAGCTTCCGAGGATGCAGAGGATGGTATCACCATAGAGCAGGCTATGGAGCAGGTCATGAAGCTCATAGATATGGGCGAAAAGCCCACAGAAGCCTGCAAGGCTGTGGCAAAGGAGACAGGCTTCCGCAAGAGTGAGCTTTATGCGAAGCTTCAGTAAATAAAGCCGCGAAAAATCCATGGAGTTGTTCTCTACATTATAATAATATAATGATAGAAAAATGAAAATTAGTGTAAAAAGCTTGAAATTGTAAAGAATTTGTGATATAATTATTAGCGTTATTATTACTGCTTCAGTAATATGTATGATCAAGTTCCAAAAAAAGCGCTATATCAATACAATTATAAAAATTCTGCCGCAGATACAAGACCTGCGGCGAAAGAAGGTTCTTTATGATTTGCGATCTGCACTGTCACACCACGCTTTCCGATGGCTCTCTTGGCATCGAAGACGTTATTGCTCAGGCGAAGCGCATGAATATCGACTGGCTCTCCATTACAGACCACGATACCATGGCATCGTTTTCAAGAGCTGACGTTCTGGGCGACCGCGCAGGAGTAAAGATACTCCACGGCGTAGAGCTTTCAGCGTGGGATAAGGAAAGAAACAGCAAGGTCCACATACTTTGCTACGCTCCGTCAAAGCCCAACAGACTTGAGGGGCTTTGCATGAAATCATGTGAGATAAGAAAGGAATGCTCCAGAGAAATGATCGAAAAGGTCATGGAGAAGTTCCCCATCACACAGGAGAGCATACTGAAACGCACAACGGCTTCAAAGAGCATTTTCAAGCAGCATATCATGCGCGCCCTCATAGACTACGGCTACGCGCTGGAGTTCTACGGCGACCTTGACCGCGAGCTGTTCAATCCCGAAAACGGCTCATGCTATGTTGAGCGTGAATACCCTGACGTAAATTTTGTTATTGACCTGATACATACCGCAAAGGGTGTTGCTGTCATGGCTCACCCCGCGCAGTACGATAATATCGAGCTTCTTGAGGAGCTTGCCAAGAAAGGAAAGATCGACGGCGTTGAGGTGGGACATTTCTCTGCTGATGAGAGCTGTCGAAAGGAGCTTTCAGCCATCGCACAGAAGTACGGTCTCATCGAGACAGGCGGCTCTGATTTCCACGGGCTCTACAACAAGGTGCCCACACATCTTGGCAGCGAGACTACTACAAAGGAAAATCTTGACAGGATCCTCAAGCTTGCTGCAAGCATGAAATAAGAGGTAAAAATGGACGTAAAGATCATCCCGTTCATAATTTTTCTGGGACTGTTCCTGCTTTTTGCGACACCTGTCCTCACGGGGATAATCAACCTGGGAAACGGCGTCGGAATGGCGGTCTCAGCTGTTATGATGCTGATATTCCTTTTCTGGGGAAGATTTACGGGAGCTGTCGGAAGATGCTGGGATAAGCCACTGGGAAAGGTAGTTCTTTCTCTTGCGGGACTTATAGCAGCAATCAGCATAGTTCTGGCTGTGGTGATAAGTGCCTTCATGATACGGGAGGCAAATGATCCTCCGAAGGACGAAAATACCACAGTCGTAGTCCTTGGCTGCAAGGTGAAGAACGGTGCTCCCAGCCTTATGCTGAAGAAGAGACTTGATGCTGCTTACGGCTATCTTTCGGAGCATAAAAGTGTCTGTGCCGTCGTTTCGGGCGGACAGGGAAGCGATGAATCCGTCAGTGAGGCTCAGTGCATGAGGGATTATCTTGTGTCAAGGGGAATATCTCCCGACAGGATTTTCATGGAGGACAGATCCGTGAATACCGAGGAAAATCTTCGCTTTTCAAAGGCTGTTATCAGCGAGAACGGGCTCCCCGGGAGGATAACTCTTGTAACGGATAATTTCCACCAGTACCGCGCAGAGCTGATCGCTGAGTCAAACGGTATAGAAGCGAACAATATCTCGGGCAAGACCTCCTGGTATCTGCTCCCCACCTATGGTGTGAGGGAGTGGTTCGGTATCGTTTACTATAAGCTTTTCGGTTAGGAGCTTTTGGCGTGAAATGGATCATCAAGAGACTCGGTGACGGAATGTTTGCCGTGTCGCCGCGGGTTTTTGTGTTCAATAAGGTCTTTGCAAGAAGGTTCAATTCCAGGAAGCAGGCAGAGGCTTATATGATATCATCAGGTTTTGACAAAAGGGCGTACACCGCCTGTGAGCTTGAAGTTGAGACATAATGGGCTGAAAGTATCGGCTCATACTATACTTAATATAGTATAAGTTATATGTAAAGGAATGGTTATTTTGAAGATCGGTTTTTCAACACTCGCTTGTCCTGAATGGTCGTGGACTGATATCTACTCTATGGCTAAGGACTTCAGATTTGACGGAATAGAGATAAGAGGTCTGGGCAATGAGATCTTTTCCGTTAAGGCACAGCCCTTTACAGAGTCTCAGCTACCCAATACAGTTGCAAAGCTCCGCTCTCTCGGACTTGAGATCCCTTGTCTTTCTTCGGGTGCCTGCCTGAAGTTCAAGGATAAGTATCAGGAGGCTGAGGATGAGATCAAGGCTTATGCTCAGCTGGCTCAGAAGCTTGGTGCTTCTTACATAAGAATACTCGGTGATCTTGAGCCTGCACCCGGAGGCGATGTTGACGATGAATATATCGTTGAGACGCTGAAGAAGCTTGTTCCCATTGCTGAGGAATACAATGTAACTCTCCTGGTCGAGACCAACGGAGTATACTCTGATACAGCACGACTGGCTAAGATACTGGACAGCGTAAAGAGCAGAAAGGTGGCTGCTCTCTGGGATATGCACCATCCCTACCGCTATAACAACGAGTCTCCCGAGACCACTGTCGCAAACCTTGGCGAGTACATCAAGTACATTCAGGTAAAGGACAGCGTCATGCGCGAGGACGGCACTGTTGAGTACCGTATCATGGGTACAGGTGACATTCCCGTAAAGCAGATGATAGAGGCTCTGGATACTATCAACTACAACGGCTATATCTCTCTTGAGTGGGTAAAGCGCTGGGCAAGAGACCTCAGCGACGCAGGTATCGTTATACCTCAGTTTGCCGAGTACATGGCTCCCTACAAGAAGTCCCACAAGCACCCCCTCCAGACCAATATGAGAGGGGACGGTCAGTATCCCTGGCCCAAGGAGAGGATACTCAACTATACATTCCCTGATATACTGGACCGTATCTGTGAGCAGTTCCCGAACCAGTATGCTTTCCGCTACACTGAGCTTGACTACACAAGAACATATCCGGAGTTCCGCGACGACGTTGATACCTTTGCGCGTTCGCTCCTTGCAATGGGCGTAAAGAAGGGCGACCACGTTGCTATCTGGGCTACAAATGTACCCCAGTGGTATATTACCTTCTGGGCTACCACAAAGATAGGCGCGGTTCTCGTAACAATGAATACAGAGTACCGTATCCACGAGGCTGAGTATCTGCTGAGACAGTCCGATACCATGACCCTTGTTATGATCGACGGTATCAAGAACATCAACTATGTTGACATCATCAAGGAGCTCTGCCCCGAGCTTGACACCTGCGAGCCCGGTAAGCTCAACTCCGCAAGGCTTCCTTATCTCAAGAACGTTATAACCGTTGACTCAAAGAACAACGGCTGCTATACCTGGGAGGAGGCAGTTGCTCTCTCAAAGAACGTACCCTACAGCGAGGTAGAGCGTGTAAGAAAGACCATCGACATCCACGATGTTGCAAATATGCAGTACACCTCCGGAACCACAGGCTTCCCCAAGGGCGTAATGCTTACACATTATAATGTAGTAAACAACGGTAAGGCTATCGGCGACTGTATGGATCTGTCCACAGCAGACCGCATGATGATACAGGTGCCTATGTTCCACTGCTTCGGCATGGTTCTGGCAATGACAGCTTCCGTTACACACGGTACCACAATGTCGCCTATCACAAGGTTTTCTCCCAGAAAGGGGCTTGCTTGTATCAACAAGGAGAAGATAACCTGCTTCCACGGCGTACCAACTATGTTCATCGCTATGCTTGGACATGAGGACTTTGAAAAGACCGACTTCTCACACATGAGAACAGGTATCATGGCAGGCTCACCCTGTCCTATCAAGACCATGGAGGAAGTTGTCGAGAAGATGCACATGAGCGAGATATGCATAACTTACGGACAGACCGAGGCTTCTCCCGCAACAACTATGAGCAAGACTACCGACTCACTGGAACAGCGCGTAAATACAGTCGGCGGACCTATCTTCGGCGTTGAGTGCCGTATAGTTGATCCCGAGACTAATCAGGAAGTTCCTGATGACGTTGACGGCGAGTTCGTTGCAAGGGGCTACAATATAATGAAGGGCTACTACAAGATGCCAGAGGCTACTGCTGCCGCTATCGACAGCGAGGGGTGGCTCCACACAGGCGACCTTGCAAGACGCCGCTCTTCTGACGGATATTTCAAGATAACAGGTCGTATCAAGGATATGATAATCCGCGGCGGTGAGAATATCTACCCCAAGGAGATCGAGGACTTCCTCTACACATATCCCAAGGTAAAGGACGTTCAGGTTATCGGCGTTCCCGATGAGGACTACGGCGAGGAGATCATGGCTTGTATCGTTCTCCAGGACGGCGAGACCGCTACAGAGCAGGAGATCAAGGACTTCTGCCTTGCAAGAATGGCAAAGCACAAGTGCCCCAGATACGTTGATTTCGTTGACGGCTTCCCCATGAATGCCGCAGGAAAGATACTCAAGTACAAGATGAGAGAGCAGGCTGTTGAGAAGCTGAAGCTCCACAAGGCTGACAGTATCGTTACAGCATAATATATAAATAGTATGAATCGCAGCAGACTTCGCCCTATGCCGAAGCTGCTGCGGTTTTGTATTTTTCGGCGTAAATATTACAAAACGGAACAATTTTGTCTCTTTTCTTGCTTTAATCAGGGGAGTGTGCTATAATAGTCATATATGACAGAAAGGGGCAGGGATATGAGAAAAAAAACAGGCAGAATGATAGCTGCGCTGACTGCTGTGATTATTTCGACAGCAGCAGTACCGCCAGCAGTCTATGCCGAAACTTCTTTGATCGATTTATTTGAAAGCAAACAAGGAGCAGCTGTCTCTTCGCAGACATGCTGCCTTGCGATGCCTGTGCTCAGGCCAAGCGTAGGCGGAGACATGACCATGAGCATTACGGCTCCGTATATGCCCATAAGCAAAAATGTCAGGGCAGACAGTGAGGCGAGCTATCCTTCCGCATTTGATATGAGGAAGGTGTTCGGCATCAGCGAGGTGAAGGACCAGGACGAGCTTGGCACCTGCTGGGTCCATGCTGCTGTCGAGAGCGCTCAGTCGAGCCTTATCGCCTATGAGCCCCATATCGACCTCTCGGAGCTTCATACGGCTTTTTACAACTACTACGGCGATGACGAGATCCAGCTCTTCGGCAAGAATCTCCATGAGACCCTGAACGAGGGCGGAACTACGGAAATGGTCGAAAATCTCTGGTCACAGTGGATAGGACCTGTCAGCGAGAGCAGGCTGCCTTATGCCAACGTTGATTTCTTTAATGATGGAAATATGGTCGATTATATGCGGCGTCAGTCTGACTATCATCTGAGAAATGCCTACTGCTTTGACTATGACCACGACAGGGAAAATTTTGAAGAGATAAACAACACCATCAAGGACTTCATCTACAATGGCAGAGCAGTCAGTGCTTCCTATATGTCAAGCAAGACACAGAACTGGTCGGGGACATACAACAGCTCTTACACCACCAGGAAACCAAGATTTATCAATCACGCCGTTACCATAGTCGGCTGGGACGACAGCTTCTCCGCCGATAAGTTCAAGAACAGACCTTTAGGAGACGGAGCGTGGCTCTGTAAGAACAGCTGGGGTACAGATGAAGGCGATAACGGATATTTCTGGCTGTCCTATTATGACCGCTCCGTATCGGATTTCGCGGTGTTTGAACTGGACGATGCTGACGAGTATGAGACCATATATCAGTATGACAGCTTCGCCCCGATTGCGATGTCGGCTAATGATTCACCGGAGGTGAACGAGCCCTCCTACATGGCGGATATATATGTCGGCAACCCTTATTCGGAGATAAGTGCGATAGGCACCTATTTTTACAATGCGGGTACAGAGTATGAGATAACCATATACACTGATCTTACCGATCCCTTAGTTCCATCGTCGGGTACTCCCTCGAAGGTAACATCGGGTGTCAGCGATATGACGGGCTTTGTCACTATTGATCTTGATGAGCCTGTTATACTCGGATATGACGGTACATTCGGAGTTGTGGTGAAGATGTACTGCCCTGATTCACCCTTCGTAATACCTATCGAGAGCAGCTTCTATGTTGAGGACAGCGAAGGCAAAAAGACGGACATAACAGCTTGCAAGTATGAACAGATATTCAGGAATACGTTCTGGAATCAGAGCTATATCAGCTCTGACGGAGAGAACTGGACTGATGTCACAGATGAGGAAATGACACAAGTCTATACTGATGAGCAAAAGCAGGCACTGCTGGATTCCTTCATCTATCAGTTCTATGACGGACTGGAGGAGGATGATACTGAGCTGCTTGAGGACGCCGCAAGAGACGAAGGCTATTTCACAAGGCTTTTTGCCAAGGGCGATGTTAAGTGTATCTTTGGAAATGCTACATTAAAGGTGTACGGTGATTCAATTGCCAGGGTGAAGTTCTCTCATCCCGCGGGAATGGTCAATGCAGATGAAAAGATCAGTCTTTATTCGGGTGTTGAGGGCGGTACCATATATTACCGCGAGAACGATAATGAGGAGTATAAGCCCTACACAGAGCCCTTTGCAGTCACAAAGGATATGAGGGTGGCGGCTTATCAGGATATGTCTTCCGTTTACGGTGATACCGTGGAGGAGATGTATCTCAATAACATCTCATTCCGCGAATTCAAGCCCCACAGACCTGTAATGAACTGGATAGGATATAAGGCTGATGAAAACAGGATAGATACCAAGATGAGGTATCTCAACAGGGTGTCTGATACGGAATACAGCGTAGAGCTGCCTGTTTCAGCCGAGGAAATATCCCTTTACTGCGGAACTGATTACGCTGTAAATTATAACGGCGAGTATCACGGCGGTTTTGAATGGCTGAGGCATATCCCCGTAGACTACGGTAACAACGATATTGAGCTTACTCTTACAGGTGCAGGGCTTCCCGATGAGGTCATTACAGTCCATGTGAACAGAGTCATGATAGGCTTGGATATGGAGAAGGAGATAATAGATCACTGCTATGCGGATCAGATCATAGCCCCCGACGGAAAACAGCTTTTCGTGGGCGACTCTATAACCGAGTACGTTGGGCAGGAGCTTACCCTTATAGAAGACGGCAGGGAAATGAAGCTCTATATAAATGAGAGACCTGTTATCCCCGAACTCAAGATAGACTACAGGAATGAGATACTGGGGCCTCTGAGCAAGAAACTGGCGGACAGGATACTGATCGCCACCGGCGACGGCTCCAAGGATAACTATATGGCAAATTCAGCCAGAATAATCTCCGGTGACGAATTCTTCAGCTCAGATGTGCCACAATACTATATCCAGATCGTTCCCGGTGAGACTATTACTCTGAAAACTGCGGCAGACTCCGAGTATATGGAGAGCGAGAGCGTGACCTATAAGATACCCGAGGCACCGACGACTCCGCCCGATCTGAAAGAGATATACGAAGCAGAGGACGGCATCTTCAAAATAAAGGACCCGGAGAAGTATGAAGGAGGATTCAAGGATTATATGCCCTCAGGTCTCATGGAAGGAGTAGGTGCGGATTTCGGATATGATTCATCGACCTTCAGAGATCTTCTGAAAAAGCGCTACTGTTCGGATCCCTACGCAAACGTAGAGGCGTACTATTCGTCGGATTATCTTCCTGTTGATGAATTTTATCAGAAGAGTGTCTACATAATAAGATATGCGGCTACCGATAACAGCTTCGCTTCTGTGGGCGTTGAGTTTATACCATGTAAAAAGGGCGATGTGAATGCTGATATGTGGATAGATGCACTGGATGCTTCGACCGTTCTTGCCCACTATGCGGAAATATCTGTTGGCGAAAACGGCGTTCTCAATGATTATTTTGCCTATATAGGCGATATGAACGATGACGGTAAGACCAATGCACTGGACGCTTCGATGATTCTTGCAGTCTATGCAGAGAATTCTGTTTCAGATGAATACTGGGAAATGAGAACTTGAAGAACCTCACAAAAAACTGCACAGAAGCGGTTCGGAATTTTGTACTCGTTGGGCAATAGGTATAAAAGAAAGCAGCGGTATTTGTGTAATAAACGTCAAAATGTCTTTTACCGTTTTGTAACTTTATATTTTTAATCACTTGTATTTGTGTTATTATTGCCAAAAAATCAGTGTTTAAAATGTACATTACGCCCAAAAATGATTAAAGAACGATACAAAGCATTGACTTTGACCGCAAAATACGGTATATTTGTAAATGCAAAAGCAATTGTTGCACAGTGCTGTATCGACCTGATACGGAGGATATCACGTTCCGAGGTTGATGGATTACAGAATGTGCTGCGGAAGCTTACGGAACTCTCAGGGCTCTTATGACGTACAGCGCGGAGTACATTCGCGATGGATCGCCGCTTTGAAAGGAAAGTCAGCGGAAGTAAAAAAAACATTGCCGCAGATAAAAGAAAGCTAATGGCTCAAAGCCAAGATATAGCTTCACAGAACAGAAGCAGGGAAGACATTCGGTTGCAGGACGTCAGCGGTGAGCACAATCATCGGACAGAGAAAAGCCGCGATGTTGCCCGCAAAAAAACATTAATTCACGAATATTATACACGAAGATGTATAATATACATATTTAAGGAGGAAAAATCTCATGAACACACTTAAGAGAACTTTAGCTTTAGTAGCTACACTCGCAATGGCAGCTACAGCATTCGCAAGCTGTGGAGATGACAAGAAGGAGTCAACTCCCAAGGAAGAAGCAACAACAGCTGCTCCTCAGGAAGATACAACAGCTGCTGAGGAAACAACAGCAGAGCCTGAGGGCGACGGCACAATTGATCCCTCAGTTGGCGTAGGCGGCGACACATTCACAGTTGCAGCTTGGAACCACGATGACGTTCCTGCTCTTATCGCTCAGTGGAAGGGCCTTGACTACGATACAGTAGTTGCAGACCTCGCTGACAACAAGGTTGATGGCATCAAGTTCATCGACTTCGGTGTAGGCGGCGGCCAGGCTTCCGAGAACTATGACCAGCTCTTCAATGACGGCAGCGACCTCGACGTTTACTTCTGCGAGGCTGACTGGGCACTCAAGTACATCAACGATGACTCTAAGACACTTGCTCTCAGCAAGCTCGGTCTTGGCGATTCTGACTTCGCTAACATCTACAGCTACACAGACGAAATCGGTAAGGATTCCAACGGTGTTCGTAAGGGTATCTCATGGCAGGCTGCAGCAGGCGGCTTCGCTTACAGAGCTGACCTCGCTGAGGAATACCTCGGTGCTAAGAGCCCCGCAGAGATGCAGGAGCAGATCGGTACTTGGGAAGATTTCGTAACAGCTGCTAAGACAATTTCTGATAAGACAAGCGGCGGTGTTGCACTTGCTGATACACTCGGCGGTCTCTGGCAGGCATTCGCTTGCGGACGTACACAGCCTTGGGTTGTTGACAACAAGCTCGTTGTTGATGACTTCTGCAAGAACTTCGCTGACACAGCTAAGGAACTCTGGGACTGCGGCGGTATCACAAAGAACAGCCAGTGGACAGATGAGTGGACAGCTGCTGGTGTTTCCGGTAACTGCATGGGCTACTTCGTATCAACATGGGGCTTCGGCGGATTCTTCCTCGATGCTGCAGGCGGCGAAGGCGGCGAGCAGTACGGTAAGTGGGCAGTATGCCAGGGCCCGACTCCTTTCTACTGGGGCGGTACATGGATCGTTGTTAACCCCGCTACTGACAACGGTGAAGAGGCTCGTGACTTCATCCTCTCAGCTACATCTGATGAGGCTGCAATGTCTGAGTACGCTACAAAGAAGCCTGAGTATGTAAACAACTCAAAGGTTATGGATGAGCTTATCTCTGGCAACACAGTATTCAACGAGAAGATCTCCGGCAACTTCAAGGACAAGCAGAACTACTTTGCAGAGCTCGCTGAGAATGCAAAGAGCATCGACTTCAAGAACCTCATCACACCTTACGATGCTACAATCAAGGGCAACTTCGCTGACGCTGTTAAGGAGAACTACCTCGATGGCGGCGCTGACTGGGATGCTACAGTTGAAGCATTCAAGGATAAGGTTGCTGAGTCTGTACCCGATCTCGACGTTGACTAATCTATTCTGATTATTTAAACGAAACAAATGAAGATATGCCTACGGGGTACTTATGTATCCCGTAGGTGTATATTTATCTGTACTATTATTCCGAGAGGGTGTGTGTTATGGCATCAGGCGCGCAGAGACGTATAAAGTCTATCAGCTACGCTAAGTATGGCTATATTTTTATATTGCCATTTTTTCTTGTTTATTTCTTTTTCCAGTTATGGCCGCTGATCAACACCTTTATAGTAAGTTTCCACGGCAACGGTAAGACCGTTGAAGACTGGGTAGGACTCCAGAACTATAAAGATGTCCTTTTTGGCGGTGAAGGTCGTAGAGTAAGAGTTATCCATGAGAGCTTCTTCAGATGTCTGAAGAATACAGTTATTCTCTGGGTAGGTAACTTTATTCCTCAGCTTGCTCTTTCACTTTCTCTTGCTGTATGGTTTACAGAAGCACAGTTAAAGATCCCGGGCAAGGGCTTCTTTAAGGTTGTTATGTACCTTCCAAACATCATCACAGCTGCTTCAGTAGCTGTACTCTTCCTTCAGCTCATGGGTCAGTCCGAAACTAACCCGGGCGCTATCAATTTCCTCTTATACAAGATGGGAATAGTTAAACGTGATTCGGCTTCGCTTCTATATCATACGGTCCCTTTCATTGAGGGCGTATGGCAGTCACGAATCGTTATCATGTTCATTCAGACATGGATGTGGTTTGGTAATACAATGATCATGCTTATGTCTGGTATCCAGGGTATCAACCCCTCACTGTTCGAGGCTGCAAGCATCGACGGTGCAAGCTCAGGACAGGTGTTCAGAAAGATCACTCTGCCCCTTCTTACTCCTATCATGGCATATACACTTATCACTTCCATGATCGGTGGTCTCCAGATGTTCGATATTCCTTTCCTGTACACCAAGACAGGTAATGTTAAGGATCATCTCAAGACTGTGGCTGTAATGATCTTCCAGTACTTCCATGCTCAGGCTAATGAGAATAAGATGGGCTATGCAGGTGCTGTATCAGTTCTGCTGTTCTTCATAACTCTTGCACTCGGTCTTATCGCATTCTACATGACTCGTGATAAGGATGAGATCGCTAAGAAGAAGCAGCGCAAGAAGATCGCTAAGCAGGCTAAGCTTGAAAGTAAGCAGTTTGGAGGTATCACCTTATGAGTAATGAAATGAAATCTGTTTACGGAAAAGCAAAGGATAATTACCACTTCAAGATCAGACTGAAGTCAACAATCCTTTTTATATGGTTTGTTATTCTTACCATTATATGTTTGCTCCCTATCTATATCCTTGTTATCAATGCAACAAGAACACATACTGATATAGCAAACGGACTTAGCTTTATCCCCGGAACTAATCTGAAGAACAACTGGCACAAGGTATTTAACGAGCCCGGATTCAAGCTCTGTTATAATGCCCTCGCAGGTTACAAGAACAGCTTGTTCATCACTTGCTGCTCAACTTTCCTCACAGTTTTCTTCTCAGCACTTACTGCTTACGGTATCCACGTTTACGACTTCAAGCTCAAGGAAGTAGCTTACTCAGTTATCCTCCTTGTAATGATGGTACCTATGCAGGTTACTTCAGCCGGTTTCGTAAGCTTTATGTCAGACCTTAAGCTTACAAATACATACTGGCCTCTTATCATCCCTTCCATTGCGGCTCCCGCAGTCGTTTACTTCATGAGGTCATACATGAAGTCTTCATTCCCGCTGGACATCGTTGAAGCAGCGAGAATCGATGGTTGTGGAGAATTCAGGACTTTCTTATCTATTGCAATTCCTATGATGAAGCCCGCTATAGCAGTTCAGGCTATCTTCGCCTTCATCGCAAGCTGGAACAACTTCTATACACCTAACATGATCCTCATCAGTGTTGATCTGAAGAAGAAGACCCTCCCTATGATGGTTTCCGCTCTCCAGTCATCTGATAAGTTCAATGATTACGGTGCTATCTATCTTGCAATTGCACTTTCTATTATTCCTATCATTATCGCTTACGTACTCCTTTCGAGATTCATCATCGCTGGTGTTGCTCTGGGCGGCGTAAAGGAATGATCAAAAAAATTACAGCACACTTCGGTGTGCTGTTTTTTTATGGACGCTTTGGGCGTCCTTTTTTGTTCTATCGGGAATTGCAGGTGCATAGTATTTAGTGTAAGGAGCTGATGAAAATGAAAGAAAGTACAAGCTATGATGTTATAGCGGATCATCTCCCGCAGAAACTGCGTTCACTGGTGCTTGACGCAAAGGAACGATGTTCTGACGACCTTATGGAGATCAGACTGCGTGTAAACGGTCCGGTATTTTATGTTTTTCCTGACAGGATAATGTTTCTCAGCGCCGGCGGAGGTCTTTCGGCTGCCTTTTGCAGTAATTCGGTCATTGCTGATAAAACTGACATCACCGAATGTATAGACAAGCTTTGCCGTTACTCTCTGCACAGCTGTACAAGGCAGCTTTCCGAGGGATATTTTGTTATAGGTCGTGGTGTCAGAGTCGGTGTTTCGGGGAGTTATTCCTCCACTGAGCCTTCTGTTCTTACCGATTTCTGCTCCCTGAACTTCCGATTGTCCAGACAGCTTTTTGGCTGTGCAGAACAGCTTTTCTCAGAGACCTACGACAGGAATGTTATTATCTGCGGCGGAGTTAACTCGGGCAAGACCACTTTGCTGCGTGAGCTCTGCCGCCTGAACGGCAATATACGCAAGACTGCACTTATAGATGAGCGAAACGAGATCTCATGCTTTGCTGATGGCGAGGCACAGAATGATGTGGGAGCTATGACCGACATTATTAGCAATTGCAGCAGGAGCCGCGGAATAGTGTGTGCGGTCCGTACACTGTCTCCCGATGTGATATTCTGTGATGAGATCGCATCGCAGGCTGACGCAGATGCAGTTATATCTGGACTCAGCTGCGGTGTCAGGTTTATCGTGACTGCTCATGGAGAGAACGAGAAGGAGCTTCTGAAACGTGCAGAGCTGAGATCAATGATCGAAAGCGGATTTTTTCATTGTCTGGTCTTTCTTAAAGGAGCTTCTGCTCCCGGTATTACAGACAGGATCGTGAGGCTGTGAAATGCTTTTACACTTGCTGGCAGCTGCAATGCTCATACTTAGCGGAGCTTTCTGCGGCGCATATTATTCGGAAAAGCTGAAAAATAGGGTCAGGATATGTACCGATGCAGAACGGCTTCTCAGGATTTGCGCTGCTATGATAAGGAGCTCCCGCAGGGATATTTTCAATATTATAAAGGCATTGAAAAGCGAAGGTCTGTCTGAGCTCGGTTTCCTTTTTGAACTTCCTGAGGAGTATTCTGCGGACTGTGATGTGAGGAACTGCTGGCGAAATGCACTCATCCATGACCAAAGTATACCTGCGGAGGAGAAAGCTGTCCTTACAGAGCTTGGACAGATACTGGGAACTACTGACGCGGAAGGACAGCTCAGCGGAATAGCTTCACTGCTTGTTCGAATGGAGGAGCTCCGTGAGCAAAGACGGGAGGAGTATCTCCGTAAAGGAAAGCTTTACCAAAGTCTGGGCGTAATGGCAGGAGTATCTGTAGGAATAATTCTGATTTGAGGTAGAAAAATGGACATTGATCTGATTTTCAAGATAGCAGGGACGGGAATAATTGTGGCGGTGCTCAATCTTGTGCTCAAGCGTGCAGAACGTGAGGAACAGGCTATGATGACCACCCTTGCGGGGCTTATAGTGGTGCTTGTGGTCATAATCGACGAGATAGGCGACCTTTTTGAAAGGGTCAAATCGGTTTTCGGACTATGGTAGACAGCTGTTTTTCGGTGGGAGTTTTCTGTATATGCGGAGCTTTGATAGCCTTGGTTTTGAAACAATATTGCTCTGAGCATTCCCTTGCTGTTTCCATAGCAGTCTCGGCTTCGGTGATGATAGGTGCTGTTGTTTTGCTTGAGTCTCCGTTTGCGGAGCTTCGGACTAAAATGCTCTCCGCTGGCATATCAGAGGACTACATAAATATCATTTTCAAGGCTGCGGCGATCTGCTGTATTACCCATATTTCGGCGCAGCTGTGCCGTGATAGCGGTGAGGGAGCTATGGGTGCTGCTGCCGAGCTATGGGGGAGAGCAGCTCTTGTGTCTATAAGTCTGCCTGTACTGGGAGATTTTCTTTCTCTCTTGGACAGGCTTATGTAGGTGGATCATGTACAGATTTTTCAGAATATTTTTTACAACTATATTGCTTACGCTGCTTGCAGTTCCGATGACCGCTTTCGGGGAGGAGGACGACTCCGCTGCCGACAGTTATTATTCTCAGCTCGATGATATACTTGCCGATCATGACATCGGATCTGACACCGGAGAGCTCAGCGGGGCGGACTTCAAAGAGATCAAGGACATGGTCATTGACAGGATCGGCTTTGAAGTCGACGATGTTACGAAAATGCTTGGCACGCTTATTTTTGTGATCGTCATTACAGCAGTCCTGAAAAGCGGAGGCAGCGGTATTTTCGAGAATTCCGCCGACATATTCGGCACAGTCAGTGTACTCACTGCCGTGACTGTAATTGCTCCGCCTTTGTTTGACGTACTTGGAAACACTGTCACTGCCGTTGAGACGGGAGGGAGCTTCATTGCGGTTTTTATACCTGTTTTTGCGGGAATAACCGCTGCGATGGGGGGCGTGACCTCTGCGGGCATATACGATATTGCAGTCCTCGGTGCTGCGGAGCTCTTTGTCCAGTTTTCAGCGGGGATACTCATGCCGGTAGTCACTTCCTCGGTCATGCTTGCTGTTACGGGGAGCGTTTTCGGCGGGGAAAGCCTGGGCAGCATAGTTCGTCTGACAAAGAAGCTGATAACCTGGGGCGTTACAGTCGCCATGACGCTTTTTACAGGATTTCTTACAATGAAGTGTACTCTTGCAGGTAAGGCGGACGGTGCTGCCACTAAAACTACACGCTTCATTATTTCGGGCATGGTCCCTGTTGTGGGGGGAGCGGTGTCCGACGCCTATTCTACAGTTCGCGGCAGCTTTGACATGATCCGCAGCACCGTTGGTACGGCAGGCTGTGGGGCATTGCTGCTCATATTCCTGCCACCTGTGCTGCGGCTTATGGTTTTCAGAGCCGTCCTGTGGACGGGAGGAGCTGCGGCGGAGCTTTTCTCGGCAGACAGCATGGCAAAGCTGCTTAAAGCGCTTGACGATGGTCTTGCAATAGCACAGTGCATACTGGTGTGCTTCGGAGTGATGTTTATTCTGTCAACTGCCATATTACTACAGACCGCAGGAGGTTAAGATGGATAACTTAGTATCAGCAGCAGGCGGAGTCTGCGCGGTTTCAGCACTTATCTGCGTACTTCGCATGATAGCAGGGGGGGCACAAAGCTCAAGGCTCAGGCAGAGCTCATCATGAAGCTGGTACTTGCAGCTTCGGTGATCGCGGTCATATCCGAGGGTGCCGTAAGCCTTGAAATTCCCGATATTCCGTCGGGAAGCGGCACGGATTACAGCGAAGCGGAACAGGTACGTGATGCGGAGCTCGTTAGGCAGACAGGGGAGAATATCTCGGAGGTGCTCAGAGGACAGCTGTCCGCCGCAGGGATAGAGACAGAAAAAATCGAGACTGAGGTTAATATTCTTGAGGACGGCAGCATAAATATTAGTAGAGTCATTATCAGCTCTGCGGATAATGAAGCTGCCGCAGAAATAATACGCAGCAGTCTCGGGCTGGAAACGGAGGTCGTGAATGGAGATAGTTGAAAAAGCAAGGGAGCTTCTGAAGCAGAGGAAGTGGGCTGTATTCATGACTGTCTGTGGAGTTGCGGGACTGCTGCTGATAATGATCTCATCGCTGCTGCCTGATAAGAAGCCTGCTGAGGCGAAAAAACAGGAGAGTGTCATGAGTCTCGGCGATACCGATGAGCTGCGAAGCGATACGGAAAATCGTCTCGGAGAGCTGCTCAGCAGCATAGACGGTGCAGGTGATGTCAGGGTATACCTTACCTTCGGCAGCTGCGAGCGTTACGTTTATGCTTCCGAGGGGCGCAGGAGCCGCTCGGAGGGAAAGACTGAGGAGGAGGAAAAATATGTTATGACAGGTAGCGGAAGCGAGAAGTCGCCCCTTGTTGAGACTATCGAAAAACCTGATGTTACGGGAGCGGTAATAGTCTGCGACGGAGGAGACAGCGCAGAAGTAAGGGAAAAGATGTACAAAGCTGCTTCTGCGGCACTGGGTATCTCTACGGCAAAAATTTATGTTGCAAAACTAAGATAAAAGGAGAAAACTTATGAAAAAACCATCACTTATCATCGGAAAAAAGCAGATAATCATGACCTGTCTCACACTCATGCTGGCGGTGGCGGTCTACATAAACTACACCGCTTCACCGAAGCTTCCCGACGATGGCGGATCTACGGTATTTTCGGAGGAGACAGAGAAGGTCCGCTACGGCGAGACCGAGTTTGTGAACGCTGAGGCTGAGCCCGTGTCAGGGGACTACTTCGCACAGGCACGTATCGACAAGCTCAGGGACCGGGACGAAGCTGTGCAGACTCTACAGACCATGATAGGCGGCGGAGACGTCACCGAGGACGAAATGGTGGTTAATGCCCTGGACGCGGTCCAGGTCTCCAAGCTCATCGAAAGCGAGGGAACTATCGAATCTCTGGTAAAAGCACAGGGCTTTCAGGACTGTATCGCCTATCTTGACGGGGAAAATGCCAAGATCGTAGTCAAGACTGAGGGGCTGGAAAAGTCTCAGGCAGTCGCTATAAAGGAGATAATTCTCGGGGGAACGGAAGTTCCCGCAGAAAATATCAGAATTTTTGAGGTAAAATAGTTGAACTGAGCGAAAATATTTGGTATAATATAATAGTAAGGGTGTAAGCACAGTATTGATCAAAAAATACACCCAAATATGTGCCAACGGAGGTCCATTATGGAAGTTGAAGAGATGAAGCCTGAGGTATCAAGCAGACTTAAAATATCAGAGGATGTGCTTATTGCAATTGCAAAGCTTGCAGCACAGGACGTCAAGGGCGTTGCAGGTCTTGGCGGAGAAGTGGGCAAGATGAGCAAGCTCAGAAAGAACGGTCCCATAAAGATCAGCATGATGGGCGACGTTGCGGCAATAGACATGAAGATAGTCATAAAGAGCGGCGAAAAGGCATGTAATGTCGCACAGGAGGTCCAGACAGTAGTCAAGGAGAATGTGCAGAATATGACAGGCGTCCCCGTTGCAAGAGTAAACGTTACAGTAAGCGGAGTAGTTTTTGAATGATCCGCAGATACAGACCTGATGACCTTGGCGGAGCAGCTGAGGTCTTCCGCTCTGCCTTCGCCAAGGAGCCATGGAAAGAGGAATGGACTGCCGAGCTTGCAGCCGAAAGGATCTCTCAGCTAATGTCAGCTCCCCAGTCAGTGGGCTATGTGTCCGAAGAAGGCGGTGTGATACAGGCGATACTCTGCGGCAGGAGGCTCACATACCTCCACGGTGATGAGTACGTCATAGACGAGTTCTGTGTGTCGCCCTCAGTACAGAGACAGGGCACGGGAACAGCTGTCATGGAATATGCGGCTGATGAAATGCGCCGTGAGGGCGTTGTGGCTATGGCTCTGATGACTACAAGAGGTTACCCAAGCGAAAGGTTTTATCTGAAAAACGGATTTGAAGGAATAGACGGTATGCTTTTCATGTACCGTACAATAAAGGAGAATGTAAATGACAAGACGTGAAATAAGAGACAGCGCATTCAAGCTGGTTTTTGAACAGCTCCTGCGCGACGATGATATAAATGAGCTCTACGAGATCGCCGAGGAGATCGAGGAGATAACCGTCAATGACGAGGTAAAGAAGATCGTTGAGGGAACTCTCACTCATGCCGAGGAACTTGACGGTATCATCGCAAAATACAGCAAGTCCAGAAGTATTTCCCGTATCTCAAAGCTCAATCTTGCTATACTCCGCATTGCCATGTATGAGTCTCTCTACGATGACAATACACCTATGAATGCGGCTATCAGCGAGGCTATCAAGCTTTCCATGATGTATACATATCAGGAGGATACTGCCTTCATCAACGGAGTTCTCGGTGCATTTTCGAGAGACACCCGAAAGGAAGATACTCCCGATGCCTGAGTTTCTCGGTATAGATACCAGCAATTATACTACCTCGGCGGCAGTTTATGTCAGCGAGGAAAACAGGATATATCAGGCAAAGAAGCTCCTTCCCGTCAAGGCGGGGGAGCTTGGACTGAGACAGAGCGACGCGGTATTCCATCACACAAAGCAGCTTCCCGATATGATCGAGAAGCTTTTCGGTGACAACAGTCTTGGTACTCCCATGACTGTGACGGCGTCTGCAAGACCGCGCAATGTGGAAGGATCCTATATGCCCTGCTTTCTCTGCGGAGAGGGCTTTGCGCGCTCTTATGCGGCGGTCACGGGAGCAAAGCTGTTCACTACCTCCCACCAGATAGGTCATATCCTTGCAGCACTCTATTCCGCAGACAGGCTTGAGCTTGTGAAGGAGCCCTTCATCGCCTTCCATGTCAGCGGCGGAACTACCGACTGTCTGTTGTGCGAGCCCGATGGGGAGAAAGTACTCTCCATAACGGAGATCGGCACATCTCTTGACCTGAAAGCCGGACAGGCTGTTGACCGCACGGGCGTCATGCTTGGACTGCGTTTTCCCTGCGGCGCTGAGCTGGAAAAGCTGGCGGCAGGTGCCGACAAGCGCTATAAAGTTAAACCTGTCCTGAAGGACGGCAGCTGCTGTCTTTCGGGAGTTGAGAATAAGTGCGGCAGTATGCTGAAAAACGGGGAGACTCCCGAGAATACAGCGAGATACTGCCTTGATTTTATTGCAGAAACCATTATCGCCATGACAGCTTACGCAGTGGAAAAGCACGGTGAGCTGCCTCTTGTTTTTGCGGGAGGAGTAATGTCGGATGTTATTATCCGCGACAGGATAATTTCCCGATACTCCTCAGCCGGCTTTGCGGAGCCGCAGTTTTCCTGCGACAATGCGGCAGGTGTGGCGATATACGGATATCTTAAAAGTACAGGAGAAAAGTGATGCCTGTAATCACAGTTACACAGATAAACAGATACATAGGCTCTATACTGAAAAATGACAGGAACATTCAGGGCATCATGGTCCGCGGAGAGATCTCCAACTATGTGAAGCATTTCCGCAGCGGTCATGTCTACTTCACTTTGAAGGACAGTGAGAGCGCCATAAAGGCGGTGATGTTCGCAAGTGCTGCGTCACGCCTTAAATTTGCTCCCGAGGACGGTATGGCTGTTATAGTTTCGGGAAGTATAGGAGTCTATGAGCGTGACGGAGCCTATCAGCTATATGTGAACGATATTATCCCGGAGGGCGCCGGCGCTCAGGGAGCCGCTCTGGAGCAGCTGAAACGAAAGCTGCAAAAGGAAGGGATATTTGACACTGCCCATAAGCGTCCCATCCCTTCAATGCCCAAAAAGATAGGTGCGGTCACCTCCCTCAGCGGTGCTGCGGTGAGGGACATCATAAACGTGCTTTCCAGGAGATACCCCATTGGCGAGGTCTACGCCGTGAATGCCCTTGTTCAGGGCGAGGGGGCTCCCGAGTCAGTGTGCAGGGGAATACTCCGCGCGGAAGCCGCAGGCTGCGATGTTATCATAGTCGGACGAGGCGGAGGCTCCAGCGAGGACCTCAGCGCCTTTAACACCGAGAAGGTGGCTTATGCTATATATAACTGCAAGGTGCCTGTTATCTCAGCCGTGGGACATGAGACAGATTTTACCATTGCAGATCTTGCGGCAGATCTGAGGGCTCCCACGCCGTCAGCAGCGGCAGAGCTGGCAGCTCCCGATATATCTGTTCTATATGAGAAGATAGGCATACTTGAACGACGATATGAGAAGGCTGCCCTGGCGGTACTGGACAGGAGCACGGACAGGTTCATCGCACTGAATGCCCGTCTTGCGGCACAGTCTCCCGACAACAGACTGAAGCTGACGGGAGAAAGGCTTTCCTCTCTGGACAAGCGCCGTGACGCTGCGTTTCTGCGGTACATGGACAGGCTTGAGAGACAGCTTGGCGAAACGGCAGCAAAGCTTGACAGCCTCAGTCCGCTGAAGGTGCTGTCAAGAGGCTATTCTCTGGTCTACAAGGAAGACAAGCTGCTCAGCAGCTCCGAAAGTATAAGTAAGGGCGACAAGGTCAGGATAACCTTCGGAAGCGGCGGCGCAGAGGCTGAAATTACTGATAAATGGTGATAAAATGGCAAAGAAAGTTACTTTTGAGGACAATATGACAAGACTGGGACAGATAGTCTCAGAGCTTGAAAAAGGCGATATCCCGCTGGAGAAAGCTGTGGAGCTCTACGGCGAGGGCGTCAGGCTCTCGGCAGAGTGCAGAAAGCAGCTTGACAGCGCACAGATAAAAATTACGGAGGACGGCGGAGAATCTCCGTCGGAGGATTGAATATGACAGATATTAAGGAAAAACTCAATGAGTATATCAGGTTCACAGAGGAGAACCTGAAGAATTATAACCTTCATTCGGAGGAAATGGCAGCTCAGAAAAATCTCATCGACGCCATGAACTACTCTCTGGAGGCAGGCGGTAAGCGTATCCGTCCCGTGCTGGTCTACGCCTTCTGCAACGCTCTTGGCGGTGACTACAGGAACGCCTGCGCACCTGCTGCGGCTATCGAGATGATACACACATTCTCGCTTATACATGACGATCTCCCCGCGATGGACGATGATGACTTCCGGCGCGGAAAGCCCTCATGTCACAAGGCTTTCGGCGAGGCTATGGCTATTCTTGCGGGCGATGCCCTTTCAGTGCAGCCCTTCGGGATAATCGCAGATGACGATCACCTTACCAGCGATCAGAAGGTGAAGATGATCTCATGTCTGGCAAAGGCTGTTGGCAGAGCAGGCATGATAGGCGGACAGGTAATCGATATGGAGAACGAGGAGCGCAGCGACGTTGACGAGGCAAATCTGCGCAATATGTACAGGCACAAGACAGGTCAGCTCATTGCTGTTTCCTGTATGATGGGCTGTATATGCGCAGGTGCGGATGAGGATACCATCTCCGCTGCTGCCGAATACGGCTTTAAGCTGGGACTTGCCTTCCAGATAGTAGACGATATACTCGATGTTACCAGCACCACTGAGGAGCTGGGCAAGCCCGTAGGCAGTGACGAGGAGGAGAACAAGACCACCTTCGTTACTCTTTACGGAGTTGAAAAGGCGCAGGAAATAGCAAACGCAGTTACAGACGAAGCTCTCGGCTGCCTTGAAAAATTCGGCAATGACGCATTCCTCACACAGCTGACGGAAATGCTTCTTAGAAGAAAGAATTAAAGCAAAGGAGCTGCGGAGCATTCTCCGCATTTCGTATAAAATGAAGGATAATATAAATAACAATGATAAGGTGACTCTTGAGGAGCTGGAGCTGCCGCAGGACCTTAAAAAGCTGACGCTGAACCAGTGCTCGGCACTGTGCAAGGAGATACGAAATGTGCTTATCTCCACTGTTTCCAAGACAGGCGGCCATCTTGCGTCCAATCTCGGCGCTGTGGAGCTTACAATGGCTATACATCGCAACTTTAACTCCCCCGAGGACAAAATAGTCTGGGACGTGGGACATCAGGCGTATACCCACAAGATACTTACGGGACGTCTGGACCGATTTTCCACGCTTCGCCAGGAGGGGGGCATTTCGGGATTTCCCAAGCCCGAGGAGTCGGAGCATGACACGTTCATCAGCGGTCACAGCAGTACCTCTGTGTCTGTAGCCTGCGGTATTTCCGAGGCTATGAAGCTCCAGGGCAAGGACAACTATGCGGTAGCTGTCATTGGTGACGGTGCTATGTCGGGCGGAATGTTCTATGAAGCAATGAACAACTGCGGACGTGACAAACAGAGAAACCTTATTGTCATTCTCAATGACAATAATATGTCCATTTCCAAGAGCGTGGGTTCAGTGTTCAAATACCTGACCTCACTGCGCAACACCGAGAAGTATCTCTACACCAAGAGGGCTGTTGAGCGTGGTCTGGAGAGGATACCCCTTGTGGGAACCAGCGTTGCCAAGGGTATCAAGAACGTGAAGGACTCGGTAAAATCCAACATTCTTGAACAGAGCACCATGTTCGAGGACATGGGCTTCATATACCTGGGACCCGTAAACGGTCACAGTCTCTCAGAGCTTGAGGAAGTTATCCACATGGCAAAGTCCTATCATCAGCCTGTGTTCATTCATGTCAAGACGGTCAAGGGCAAGGGCTATATACCTGCGGAGCAGAATCCCGGAGAGTATCACGGTATCTCGAAATTCGACATAGCTACGGGAAATCCCGAGGTAGCTCCCACTGACGGCTATTCCACCGTTTTCGGCAAGGAGCTGGTGAGACTGGCTGAAAAGGACGACAAGCTGTGCGCTATCACTGCGGCTATGAAGTACGGAACAGGACTTCAGTTTTTCCACTTCAAGTACCCCGACAGGTTCTTCGATGTAGGAATTGCCGAGCAGCACGCCGTTACCTTTGCGGGCGGACTGGCTTCCATGGGAATGATCCCGGTATTTGCGGTATATTCCACATTCCTCCAGAGAGCCTACGACCAGCTGGTGCATGACGTTGCTATCGGAAAGCTCCATGTTGTTCTCGGAGTTGACCGTGCGGGCATAGTGGGCGAGGACGGCGAGACACATCAGGGACTTCTTGATGTGCCCATGCTTACCTCTATCCCCAACACTGTTGTATTCTCGCCATCATGCTACTCCGAGATGAAGATGTGCATGAAAAAGGCTATATATGACGAAAAGGGACTTACTGCCGTAAGGTATCCGCGAGGTGCTGAGAAGGTGGATTTCAGCGAATTCCACCTGACAACGGAGCACCTTTTCATACGCGAGGAAGACAGCGATATTCTCATAATAACCTACGGAAGGCTCTACAACGAAGCCTACAAGGCTCAGCAGGCGCTGAAGACTGAGGGCATCAAATGCGATATACTCAAGCTCACAAGGATATTCCCCCTGGACGATGATCTGGGAGACGAAATAAGCGGATATAAGCGCATTATCTTCTTTGAGGAGTCAGAGGGCGAGGGAAGTATTTCCGAAAAGGTGGGAGATATACTCTCTGAACTGGGCTACTGCGGAGACTACAGCAGAATTACCGCCCATGGCTTCGTAAAGCAGGCGTCCGTAAGGTCATGTCTCGAAAAGCTGGGACTTACCGACGATAAAATGGCGGATTATATCAGAAACAGGAGCAAAAACAATGGCAAGGCTTGACAGTGAGCTTGTGTCACGGGGACTGGCAAGGAGCCGTGAACGGGCTAAGGAAATGATACGCTCGGGTAGTGTCACTGTCAATGACAAAGCCGCTAAAAAGCCCTCGGATGAGGTCTCACCGGAGGACAGGATAGAGACCTCCGAGACCGACACCTATGTGGGACGGGGCGCCCTCAAGCTTGAAAAGGCGTACGAGGAATTCGGACTTGACCTTAAAGGAAAGATCTGTCTCGATATAGGCGCTTCCACAGGCGGTTTTACCGACTTTATGCTCCGTCAGGGAGCGGAAAAGGTCTTCGCTGTGGACGTTGGACACGGTCAGCTGGCACAGTCCCTTGCGGAGGATAGCCGCGTTGTGAACATGGAAGGCACTGACATAAGAGAGGTCACTGCCGATGACATAGGCGGACAGGCAGACTTCATCTCCGTTGATGTATCCTTCATCTCCCTTACAAAGATACTGCCCAAGGTCTATGAGCTCCTGAAAGAGGGTGCTGTGGCTGCGGTGCTGATAAAGCCTCAGTTCGAGGCAGGCAGGAGCGACATAGGAAAGCGGGGGCATCGTTAAGGACAGGACGGTCCATATCCGCGTGCTCTCTGAGATAGACAGCTTTGCATCGTCAATAGGTTTTATAACTGAAAAATACACCTTCTCTCCCGTCAGGGGAGGAAGCGGAAATATAGAGTATCTGGTGAAGCTGCGCAGGAGCGCGGGGGAGCCTGTGATACATGATTTCAGGGAGCTGACAGACAGCTCCTTCAGTAAACTTTAAGGAGTGCGGTTATGAAGGCAGCATTGTACCCTAATTTTCAGAAACCAAATGCCCTCACCTGTGCCCGTGAGGCTTGTGATGTGCTTGCGGACTGCGGGATAGACGTCTCGGTAAGCGAGATATTCAGAAAGGACTTCTCTGACAAACCCCATATAATGTTTGAAGATATAACCGAGTCTGCAAAGACTGCGGACATAGTGCTGGCTATCGGCGGCGACGGAACTATCCTGCGCTGTGCAAAGCTCCTTATCGGAACGGATACAAAGCTTCTTGGCATAAACACGGGAACTCTCGGATTTATGGCAGGACTTGAAGCAGACCAGCTGGACAAGCTGAGTCTTCTCACTACAGGAGAGTATGAGATCTCTCAGCGCATGACCCTCGATGTGGTTTATCACAGCGAGCAGGGCGATATTACCGCAACTGTTCTCAACGAGGTGTCTGCAAGGTCGGGAAGCTTCCATATATGCGATTTTGATGTCTACGCAGATGAGTACCTCATAGGACGCTACCGTGCAGACGGTGTGCTTTTCAGCACTCCCTCGGGCTCTACAGCCTATGCTCTTTCGGCAGGCGGTCCCGTTATCGAGCCCGACCTTGAGTGCATAGAAATGACACTTATATGTCCTCATTCGCTGTTCTCGAGAGCCACCATGTTCAGTCCATCGCGAAAGCTGAGAATGAAGGATACCACCACCCGTGACGACTCCATGGTCATAAGCGTTGACGGCGAGCATTTTGCAAGCATCAGCATAGGGGAGTCAATAGACATCTGCCGCGGAAAGAACAATATCAATTTTGTGAACCTCATCGGAAATTCCTTCCATGAGTCTCTCTGCAAGAAAATGTGTAAGCCCATCAAATAAGGAGCAGCTTTTATTATGAAAAATCGCAGACACAAAGCAATTCTCGAAATAATAACCGAACAGCCTGTTGCTACTCAGGAGCTTCTCATCGAGCTGCTTGCGGAGCGCGGCATAAAGACCACTCAGGCTACCCTTTCAAGAGATATACAGCAGCTCTCACTGGTCAAGCAGAGGGACGAGAAAGGGGTCTACCGCTATTCGCTGCCTGCCGCAGCGGCTGCGGAGAAGTCTCTGTTCGAGGAAGCTGTCATCTCGGTGGACTACGCCATGAATACCATTGTCCTCAAATGCCGTGCAGGCATGGCTCAGGGTACCTGTGCCGCCATTGACTCCGTGGAGCATCAGGGCATAGTGGGGACTATCGCAGGCGATGACACTATCTTTATTCTCGTGCGCAGCGAGGCAGACGCGAAAAAGCTCTCAAAGAAGTTCCGCAGCGAGCTTTTTCCGAGGAGGTAAGCTCTCAGAATGTTAAAGGAAATCTATATACAGAATCTGGCGGTAATAAAGGAAGCCGTGATACCGCTGGACAGACGTCTCAATATTTTCACCGGTGAGACAGGTGCAGGTAAGTCCATACTCATAAACGGTATCAACGCTGTTCTGGGACAGCGCTGCACCAAGGACATCGTCCGTACAGGCTGCGACAAGGCAGTTATAACCGCGCTTTTTACCGAGCTTTCCGATGAGGTCTGTGCTAAGCTTGACGAGCTTGGCGTCGCTCATGATGAAGGCGAGATAACCGTTACCCGCGAGATAAGCGCAGACGGCGGAAGCGTTTCACGTATCAATCACAGGACAGCCTCAGCGGCACTGCTGAAAGAGATAGGCGCTATGCTCATCAATATCCACGGACAGCATGACAACCAGATACTTCTGGACAGTGACAGGCATCTTCAGATACTGGACGATTTCGGCGGCGACGATACTCTCCTCAATGAGTACAGAGTGACCTTCCGCGAGCTTCAGCAGACTGCCCGCAGACTCGGCGAGCTGAAAAAGCAGGAGCAGTCCCGTCTGGAGCGCAGCCGTAACCTCAACGAGATAATAGACGATATAGGCGAGCTTGAACTTCGCGAGGGCGAGGACGATGAGCTGGAGAAGGAGTATGAGACCGCAAAGAATTCCGAGAAAACTATTATAGCTATAAAGAATGCAGTCAGCCTTATAACAGGGGACGAGACTGCCAATGATATGATAGTCTCGGCAGAGACCGAAATTGCCGCATTTACCGATAACAGCACACAGCTTTCAGCCCTTTACGAAAGGCTCTCTGCCGCTGAGATAGAGCTGGCAGACATAGCCTCCGAGCTGGAAGCCCTTGCGGACAAGGTGGAGTTGGATGGTCAGCGCCTTGAATATCTGGGCACAAGGCTCAACAACATAAACAAGATGAAGCGCAAGTACGCCGCTGACTGCGAGGGGCTCATAAAGCTCTATGACGATGCCTGCCGTGAGATAATGCAGCTTGAGGGCTCGGGCAGCGAGATAAAGGAGCTGGCGGAGAAGCGTGATGCTCTGCTCCATAAGGTGACGGAGCAGGCAAAGGCACTCTATGACTACCGCGAGACCGTTGCGGAGCGTTTTACAAAGAGAGTTACCGAGGAGCTCGAATTCCTCAATATGGCAGGAGTTATCATTGCCGTAAAGCATGAGAAGGGCAAGCTCACGGTCAACGGCATGGACACGGTGGAGTTTCTCATATCTGCCAATAAGGGTGAGGAGCCCAGACCTATCTCCAGGATAGCCTCGGGCGGTGAGCTTTCGCGAATAATGCTTGCTCTCAAAAGCGTTATCGCTGACAAGGACGCTATCCCCACCATGATATTCGACGAGATAGACACGGGCGTAAGCGGAAAGGCTGCCCAGAAGATAGGCATAAAGCTCCGTGAGATAGGACGTGTCCGTCAGGTGATATGCGTTACCCACCTGTCTCAGATAGCGGTCATGGCAGACAACCACCTGCTCATCGAGAAGCAGATAGTGGGCGACCGCACTGAGACTCACGTTATGCAGCTGGATATGGACGGCAGAGTTGCCGAGATAGCAAGGATAATGGGCGGTGAGGACCCCAGCGACCTCATGCTGGACAACGCCCGTGCAGAGATAAAAAAGGCCTGCGGGCTTTAATGGAGGCAGCATATTGAAGATATATTCCACAAGACACGGACAGACCTCATATAACAAACAGGAGATCATTCTGGGGACAACGGATATTGACCTTGACAGTACAGGCGAGCAGCAGGCTGAGGCTCTTGCGGAGCGTATAGCTGAGCTGGGAACTATCGACATCATCATAGCCTCTCCCATGAAAAGGGCGCAGAAAACTGCCCGTGCAGCGGCAGAGCGCTGCGGACTTGAAATAGTCACAGAGGAAAGGTTCCGCGAGTGGGACTACGGCTCCTATGAAGGCAAGAGCCGCTTCACCGAGGGCTTTTCGGAAAACAAGGTCAATTTTGGAGTGAGAATGGGAAAGAGCGGAGAATCTCTCCTTCAGCTAACTCACAGGGTCTATTCGGCTCTTGATGATATTATTGCGGACTACAGCGGTAAGACTGTGCTTCTGGTCACACACGGCGGAGTCTGCCGTGTTATAGAGACCTACTTCAACGACATGACAAATGAGCAGTTCTCAAACTGGTTCATGGATAACTGCGGACTGCTTGAATATAACATCTGAAAAGCGGAGGGATATAATGAAAATAGGCGTTGATTACTATCCCGAACAATGGGACAGAGAATTATGGAAGGCTGATGCGGACCTTATGGCAAGAACAGGTGTCAGGCTGGTAAGGCTTGGAGAGTTTGCCTGGTCGAGGCTTGAGCCGAAGGACGGAGAGTTCGATTTTACGTGGCTGGACGAGGCTATAAGCAACTTCTCACGCCATGCCATGGGCATAGTGCTGTGTACTCCCACAAGCTGTCCGCCGCTGTGGATGTACGAGACCTATCCTGATATAGTTCAGGTAGGTGCGGACGGCAGCAGGCTCCAGACAGGCATAAGAGCCCACAGGTGCCTTAACGCGCCAATGTTCCTTTACTACGCAAAGCGTATCACAGAGCAGCTTGCAAAGAGATATGCCAACAATCCCGCTATCGCTGCCTGGCAGATAGACAATGAGCTGGAGTCCTATCCCTGTACCTGTGAGGAATGCCGCGGACTCTTCCGTGACTGGCTCATAGACAAGTACGATGACCTCAACAATATAAACGCTGCCTTCGGAAATATAGTCTGGAGCGGCGAATACAGCGATATATCGCAGATACAGCCGCCCAATGCCTACCCTAAGGCATGGCAGAACCCTGCACTCTGTCTTGAGTACAGCAGATTTTCGGCAGACATGACAGCTAAGTTCGCCAACGATATGGCAATGATAATAAAGCGCGAAAACCCAAGGGCAAAGGTGACCACAAACACTCTTTTCAGTGAGAATACTCCCGATTTCTATAAACTTTTCAGCAATCTTGACTTTGTCTCATATGACAATTATCCGCCTGTGAGACTTACCGATGACGAGGGAATGAGCAGCTCCCACGCCTTCTATCTTGATATGATGAGAGGCGTAAAGCAGAAGAATTTCTGGGTCATGGAGCAGCTCAGCGGACCTACGGGAAGCTGGATGCCAATGGGACCCACGCCCCGTCCGGGGCAGATAAAGGGCTATGCCCTCCAGGCAATGGCTCACGGAGCCGATACCGTCATGCACTTCCGCTGGCGTACAGCTAACAAGGGCGCCGAGATGTACTGGCATGGCCTTATCGACCACAGCAATGTTCCCGGGCGCAGATTCAACGAGTTTGCGGAGCTTTGCCGAATTGCTCCGAAGCTCAGCGTCATTGAGACCACAGAGCTGGTTTCCGACGTGGCTATACTCTATTCTCACGATAATGCCGCTGCATTCAGAATACAGCCCCAGACCGAAGGCTTCAGCTACTTTGAGCAGCTGAGATACTTCCACGCTGCCTTCTCTAAATATGGTGTGAACGTGGATATAGTTCCTCCCGATTCAGACCTTTCCAAGTACAAGGCAGTGGTTGCGCCCTCAATGTACGTCTATGACAAGAATTCTGCGGAGAACATCTACCGCTATGTCATCAAGGGCGGCACTGTTATCATGACAGCAAGGAGCGGCGTCAAGGACCCCTGCAACAACTGCATAATGGAGCCCCTTCCTACTGTATACCGTGAGATGATCGGCGCCGAGGTCAGTGAGTATGACCCCATAGGCAAGGAGGAACAGACCATTGTTGACTTTGCGGGCAATTCCTACAAGTGCAGACAGTGGTGCGATATTCTTGAGCTGGGTACAGCCCGTGCCTACGCCGAGTACAGAGACAGCTTCTACAGCGGGAAGCCTGCCGTTACCATGAACCGCTATTGCAGCGGTGTTGCATATTATATCGGAACAGTCTGCCACATGGACTTCTATGAGAAATTCGCAGGAAATATCATGAAGCAGACAGGCATCCCCCGTCTCAAGGACCTTCCTAAGGGAGTGGAGGTCACTACAAGGACCAACGGTCTTGACGATTATATCTTCTTCTTCAATAACTCGGAACAGGAGGCGGATATAACACTGCCCAAGGCAATGTTCAGCATTTTAGACGACACTGAGAAGGACAAGCTGAAGCTGAAGCCCTTCGATATGGAAATAGTCAGAAAGTAGGCACAGATGAGGATAGTTTTACAAAGGGTGACTTCTGCTTCCGTTAGAGTTGACGGCGAGGTCATCGGAAAGATCGGTACGGGATTTCTCCTGCTCTTCGGAGTAGGTCATGAGGACACCGAGGAGGACTGCCGCAGACTTGCCGACAAGATCTCGGGACTGCGCATATTCTCCGATGAGAACGACAAGATAAATCTTGACCTTGACAGCGTAGGGGGAGAGGTGCTTGTAGTTCCCCAGTTTACGCTGTATGCGGACTGCCGCAAGGGAAACCGTCCCAATTTCATACAGGCAGCCAAGCCCGAAAAGGCAAATGCACTGTATGAGTATTTCGTGGAGTATCTCCGCAGCAAGGGCAAGCACGTTGAAACAGGCTCATTCGGCGCTGATATGAAGGTTGAGCTCCTCAATGACGGTCCCTTTACGGTGATACTTGAATAAAAAAGTCCCGACACATGAATGATCAGTCGGTAATACGATGCCCCGAAGCGCTTCTGAAACGCCCCGGGGCATTTTTTATCTGAGCTGAATAAACCGGTGGCAGCCGCCAAAACTTACCGTGAGGTGATAAAATGGTAAGAAAAAGAGGAGAACACGGTGTTATACTGCTGACAGCTGCGTTTTTTATCGTCTTTGCAGTCCTTGCCTGCAATTTCTACCGTATTTCCTATGAGGGGGCAGCTATGCCTGCGAGCTACACAGACCACTCGGTCACTATAGAGGCAGGAAACTGCCAGGGGACTATTTACGACAGGGAAATGCGTCCCATAGTCAACGCTGAGCAGCAAAAGGAGGCGGTGGCAGTACCCTCGGCTCTGGACAGGGAGAAGACCGCTGTCTATGCCCTGGACAGAAAAAGCTTCCTTCGCGAGTTTGACAAGGGACAGCCCTTTGTGTTTCCCTGCACCGACAAAGCTCTTGAGGAGGAGGGGCTGACTGTATTCAACGTCCCTGTCAGGTATTCCGAAAACCAGACGGCGCGGCATATCGTGGGCTACCTTTCCGACGGCTCCGGAGCAGACGGCATAGAATACGCCTATGATTCACTGCTTCGCGGAGACCTTCCACAGAACAGTGTCACCTACAGTACCGACGGCTTCGGGAATATCCTCATAGGCGACGGGAAGAAGGTCTTTCGCTCAGAGTCCTATAAAAGCGGGGTTGTCCTCACTCTTGACAAAGATATACAGCGGATATGCGAGGAATGCGGCAGGAATATAGATACGGGCGCAGTAGTCTGTGCTGATATAAAAACAGGGGATATACTGGCAATGGCAAGCTTCCCCGGATATGACCCCGAGAATATGGAGCAGGCACTCAGCGACAGCAGGTGCCCCCTCATAGACCGTGCGCTGTACTCCTACAGCGTGGGCTCCGTTTTCAAGCTTGTCACAGCTGCGGCTGCCCTTGAGCAGGGACTGGGCGGAAATATGTACAGCTGCGTCGGCAGTATCGACATCGGCGGCAGACAGTTCAACTGCCACAAGCTGGACGGTCACGGCTTGCAGGATATGTCGGAGGCTATGACCAACTCATGCAATACCTACTTCATAGACCTGGCGCAGTGCCTTGATATTGAAAAGTACAGGCGGAAGGCGACCTATCTTGGCTTCGGCAGGGAAAATTACCTCTGCGCAGGCATTACGGGTTCCGGAGGAGTGCTGCCAACCTGTGATGAGCTTTCCGTACCTGCGGAGCTGGCAAATTTTGCCTTCGGACAGGGAAGACTGACTGCAACGCCGCTCCAGATAACTCAGCTTACCTGCGCAATAGCAAACGGCGGACGAATGCCTGTGCTGAGGCTAATAAAAGGACTGACTGCGGACGGGAGCGCGGTAAGCGGAGAAAAGTCTCCTCAGCTATCAGAGGTCATGAGCAGCGAGGACGCCGAAGCCCTCAGGAAGATGATGATGCTTGCGGTCCGTGAGAACGACAATTCAAAGGCGAGGACCAGTAAGATAAGCGTGGGCACCAAGACCTCAACTGCACAGACAGGCAGATACGACGAGAAAGGTAATGAGCTCTGTCACGCCTGGATAACGGGATTTTTCCCTGCAAGGAAGCCAAAATACGCAGTTACGGTACTCATTGAGAACGGCGGCTACGGCAATGACGCTGCCGCACCTGTGTTCAGGAGGATAGCCGAGAAGATGGCGGACCTTGAAAATGAGAAATAATGCAGTAATTTTTTTGTGAAATAGTTGACATTTCCGAAAAACAGCGTTATAATATATGTGTATTGCAATGACGGGATTGACTGTCTGTAAGCGGAGTTCAGAGAGAAGGCGGCAGGTGTGAGCCTTTATCCGCAGGACGGGTGCTGCCCCTGAGCTACTCTGAGAAATCAGGGCGTATTTCTGCGTTAAGGATAATGAGGAAGGGGCTGTGCTCCTTCAAATATGGGTGGTACCACGAGAGCCTTCGTCCCATTTGGCGGCGGGGCTTTTTTGTATTGCTAAGTTTTATATTTTTATTAAAGGAGATATATTTATGCAGTGGACAGGTCTTAACGATCTACGTGAAAAGTATCTTTCGTTCTTTGAAAGCAAGAACCATACCAGAATGGCAAGCGCTTCCCTGGTTCCTCAGGGCGACAAGAGCCTGCTTCTTATCAATTCGGGTATGGCTCCTCTGAAGAAGTTCTTCCTGGGACAGGCTACTCCTCCCAATAAAAGAGTGACTACCTGCCAGAAGTGTATCAGAACTCCCGACATCGAAAGCGTGGGCAAGACAGCTCGTCACGGTACATACTTCGAGATGCTTGGTAACTTCTCATTCGGTGACTATTTCAAGACAGAGGCTATCGAGTGGGCGTGGGAGTTCCTTACAAAGACTCTTGAGATCCCTGCTGAGAAGCTCTGGATAACCATTTTCGAGAGCGATGACGAGGCTGAGCAGATCTGGGAGAACCACATCGGTATCCCTCACGACAGGATAATCCGTCTCGGCAAGAAGGACAACTTCTGGGAGCACGGTTCAGGTCCCTGCGGTCCATGTTCAGAGATCCATTTCGACCGCGGCGAGGCTTACGGTCCTTTTGAGAACTTTGAGCAGGCAAGCGACTGCGACAGAGTCATCGAGATCTGGAACCTTGTTTTCAGCCAGTTCGACAGCGACGGTGAAGGTCACTATGCTGAGATGAAGAACAAGAACATCGATACAGGTATGGGTCTTGAGAGACTTGCCTGTGTAATGCAGGGCGTTGACAATATCTTCGAGGTAGACACTGTCCAGAACATAATGAAGCACATCTCAAAGATAGCCGGCGTTGAGTACAAGAAAGACGCCAAGACTGACGTTTCTCTCCGTGTTATCACCGATCATATCAGAAGCACTACATTCATGGTAGGCGACGGTATCCTTCCTTCAAATGAGGGAAGAGGCTATGTTCTCCGCCGTCTCCTGAGAAGAGCAGCACGTCACGGAAGGCTCCTGGGTATCACAAAGCCTTTCCTCTGCGATGTATGCGACACTGTTATAAACGAGAACGCAAACGCTTATCCCGAGCTTGCTGAGAAGCGTGACTACATAAAGAAGATCATCGGCGTTGAGGAAGAAGCCTTCGCCAAGACTATCGACAAGGGTACAGAGCTCCTCAACCAGTTCACTGACAAGCTTGCAGCTGAGGGCGGCAAGGTCCTCTCAGGTGACGATGCTTTCAAGCTATCCGACACATACGGATTCCCTATCGACCTTACAGAGGAGATCTGCGAGGAGAAGGGCTACACTGTTGACCGTGACCGCTTCACAGAGCTGGCTAAAGAGCAGAGAGCAAGAGCCAAGGCTGACCACGCTGCAAAGGCAGGCTCATCATGGGCTGACAACAGCATAAAGGTAGACGCTCCCGCAACTATATTCACAGGCTATACAGATTTTGAAGCCGACGGAGCTGAGATACTCGCTATCTACAGGGACGGCGTTGAGGTGGAGACCGCTGTTGAGGGCGACAATGTAGTTATCGTTCTCGATGTTACTCCTTTTTATGCTGAGAGCGGCGGACAGGTAGGCGATACAGGTATGCTTCTTAATGGCGCAAATATCGCTGCTGTTGACGATACCATCAAGTCCGAGGGACACTTCCTCCACATCGCTACTATCGAGCAGGGCAGCCTTTCCAAGGGCGACAACGTTACTGCTCAGATCGAAAAGGACCGCAGAATGGCTATCATGCGCAACCATACCACAGCACATCTTCTCCAGCACGCACTCAGACAGGTCCTGGGCGACCACGTTCACCAGGCAGGACAGCTTGTCAACGAGAAGGCTTGCCGTTTTGACTTCAACCACTTCAGTGCTATGACCGATGAGGAGATAGCAAAGGTCGAGGACATCGTAAATGCCGAGATCATGTCCGCATTCCCCGTAACTATGAAGGAAATGCCTATCGAGGAGGCAAGAAAGCTCGGAGCTATGGCTCTCTTTGGTGAGAAGTACGGCAACACAGTAAGAGTCGTTACCGCACATAACTCCATCGAGTTCTGCGGCGGTACTCATGTATCCAATACATCACAGATCGGACTCTTCAAGATAGTTTCCGAGAGCTCCGTTGCAGCAGGCGTAAGACGTATCGAGGCTGTAACAGGTCTTAACGTTATCGCTCTCCTCAACGAGTTCAAGAGCACTATCGCCAAGTCTGCAAAGGCTCTGAAGCTTGCAAACGTAAACGAGCTTCCCGAGAAGTGTGCAGCAATGGCAGCTGAGTCCAAGGAGAAGGACAAGAAGCTGGAAAGCCTTACACAGCAGATAGCTAATTCCAAGACAGCTGCTCTCTTCGATAACGCCAAGGAAGTCGGCGGAGTGAAGATAGTTTCCGCAAGAATGGACGGCTCTGCACCCGATGCACTCAGAAAGCTGGGCGACAGTGTCAAGGACAAGAATGATGCTATCATCGCACTCTTTGCCGGTACTATGGGTGAAAAGGGTACATTCTACTGCGTATGCACCAAGGACGCTGTTGCAAAGGGCGCTAACGCCGGCAAGATCGTCCGTGAGATAGCTGCCGTAACAGGCGGCAAGGGCGGCGGAAAGCCTGACGGCGCTATGGCAGGTGCAGGCGACATAAGCAAGATCGACGAGGCAATGGCTAAGTTTGCAGACGTTGTTGCCGATACAATGAAGTAATAAAGGTCAGGGAACTGACCCATAAAACAGAGGAGGATCAATATGGACTGTTTATTCTGTAAGATAATTGACGGCGAGATACCAAGCACAAAGGTATATGAGGACGAATTCGTGTATGCCTTCAAGGACATTGCCCCTATCGCCCCCATGCACATACTCATAATCCCCAAGGTTCATATAACAAGTGCCAACGACATCACTGAGGAGAACTCCTCTGTAGTTGCCAAGGTATTTGAGGCAGCAGGAAAGATCGCTAGGGAGCAGGGCTATGAGAGCTACCGCATCATCAACAACTGCGGTGATGATGCAGGTCAGACAGTGAAGCACCTGCACTTCCACCTTCTCAGCGGCGTAAAAATGGGCTGGGGACCCGAGTCCCTCGGCAAAACTGAATAAGGAGCATTATTATGGCAGGTTCATATAAAATGACTATTGCAGGACTGGAGAGGGAGCTCCCTCTCTGTCCTCTCAATGACAAGATAGATATTGCGGCTTTCGTTATGTTCTCAGATGTAGAGCTGACAGTTGCAGCCGCAGAACAGCTCCTGGACAAGTCTCCATATTTTGACGTTATCCTCACAGCTGAGTCAAAGGGAATACCACTTGCATATGAGATGTCAAGACAGAGCGGAAAGCCCTATGTTGTGGCAAGAAAGTCCGTAAAGCTCTATATGACAGATCCAATTGCGGTAACTGTAAAGTCTATCACCACAGCAGCAGAGCAGACACTTTACCTCTCGCAGGAAAAGGCTGCAATGCTGAAGGGCAAGAAGGTGCTCCTGGTAGATGACGTTATCAGCACAGGCGAGTCTCTCATAGCTCTTGAAAAGCTCACAGCAGCTGCGGGCGGCGAGATCTCAGGCAGATCCGCTGTTCTTGCAGAGGGTGACGCAGCGGACAGGAAGGATATTGCTTTCCTCGAGAAATTACCGCTCTTCTTTAAATAAGGAATAGAATTATGAAGCGAAAAATGATTGGAGCTGCGGCAGCGTATATGGCGGGATTGTTTTTCGCTTCGTTTTTTTCAAATATCCCGTTTCTCGTAATACTTTCACTGATTCTGGCAGCAGCTCTTTTGATCGGCAGAAAATACGGCTTCAAAGCAGGAGACTATGTCATGCTTGCTGTATTCTTTGTGTCTGCGGTCTCGGTGTTCGGTATTTACACCGAAGTCCGCTACAGACCCGCCGCAGAAATGGACGGCAGGGAAGGCAGCTTCCGCGGAGAAGTCACCGAGGTATACCGATACAGCGGAAACAACTCCTCTTATATCCTTGAAGGCAGGATAAACGGCGATATTGCTGCTAAGATAAGCTTCTACGGCGGAGAGTTTGAGGCGGATCTCGGCGATAAGATCACAATAGGCGGCTGCCGTTTCGCAAAGCCCTCAAAGGACTATCTTTTCGACAGCGAGAGCTATTACAGGTCTGACGGCGTATTCCTCACGGCTGTAAATGCAAAGGACGTTACAGCTGAGGCGTTCCGAAGCCGAAAGCTCAGCCGTCTTATAAGCAGCTACCGTGAGCAGATCATATTTGATTTTGGCGTGGCTCTCGGCGGTGACAGCGGCGACCTGCTGGCAGGAATGGTCTTCGGCGAGAAGCGCGGAATAGACGATAACGTTAAGACTGCCGTATATCGCTGTGGAATAGGTCATGTACTTGCGGTTTCGGGACTTCATGTCTCCGCGGCAGTCCTTGTGCTCATGTTCATACTGAAACGCTGCCGCGTAAATAAGTACATCTCCTTTGCAGTAATGGAGGTGCTCCTGCTGTTTCTGACTGCTATGGCTAACTATCCCGTTTCAGCCATAAGAGCGGCAGTGATGATGAACTTCCTCTACGGAGCGCGGCTTTTCAGACGTCAGAATGACACCTTCAATTCACTTGCAGGAGCCGCTCTGCTGATATGCCTTGTGTCTCCCTATGCTATCTATGATGAAGGATTTCTTATGTCACTGGCAGGTACCTTCGGAATCGGCGTTGCCGCACCCTGTATGACCAAGGAAATGCCCCGCGACACATTCCCTCAGAGGGCGGCAGTCAGCTTTGTCACCATGCTGTGTACTACTGTTTGCGTGTTCCCGCTGTCACTTTTGTATTTTGACGAGACCTCTCTTATCTCGCCGCTGACAAATGTGCTGCTGGTGCCACTGTGTTCATTTTCCATGATCATCGGACTTCTCTACGCTCTCACAGGCGGAGTGTTCGACATACTGTTCATAGCGAAGCCCATCAATGACGTTGTACTGCGAATTTCAGATGCAGCTGCAAGGCTGAGGATAACTCACTTTTCCGCAGGCAGCTCCTATGTCATGTACGGGCTCATTATATGCGCAGTTATGGTAGTGTTTGCCTTTGCCGTTTTCAGAAGCAGGCGCTTCACTGTTGCAGCAGTTTCCGCAGCGGCAGTCTTCATGTTCGTGACCGCAGGTATCATTCGCATGGAGCACAATGACCGTCTTATAGTTGCAGTGCTTGGCAGAGGCAACAATGCTGCGGTCGTGATAAATGACAGGGGAGCTGTTACCGTTGCAGACCTGAGCGGACACTATCGCTCAGCGGAGTATGTTCGGAAATATCTTACACGCAGCGGAATAGAAAGAGTTGATACGATCCTTCTCTCCAACAGGGCAGAGTCCGCTTACGCTTCATATCTTGGCGCATTTGAGTTCACTGATACAGGGAACTGGCTCGCCGAAGGTGAGAGTGCACCCCGTGAACCCTATTCCGAGCTTCAGTATATGGGTGAGGACGGCTTTTCAATAGAGAGCCGCAGCTGCACCATATCCCTTGCAGAGGGGACTCTTACAATAAGCGGCAGCGAAGGAGAAGTAGTCATAGAAAAGTCAGGAAAGGACGGCGCCGAAAGCAGCGGACTTACTGTGATATACGGTAAAGCCGCCGCGGAGACCGCTCCCGACAACGTTATATATACGGACAAAGGCAACAATTTCGAGATATGGCTTTCTGACAACGGAAGCTTTGATATAAGGAGGCTGTAATGCCACAGACAGACCCAAAGACCATCAAGGCTCAGCTTAAAAAGGGCGAGCTGAAAAATCTGTATTATATCTTTGGCAAGAACGTTCCAGAGGTGGAAAAGCTGACCAGGCAGATAATAAAGGCTGCTGTGGGGGATAACGAGGACTTCGCTCTCAACAGGCTTGAGGGACGGTATTTCGACATATCAGAGTTCTATGACATGATACAGATGATGCCTATGATGTCGGACTACAACTGCATTCTTGTAAATGATTACAACTGTGAGAAGCCCCGTGAAGTCATGGTAGGTCTCAAAGCTGATGATATAAACAAGAAGGTCATGGACGCCCTGAAGGATATACCGCCCCAGACCGTTGTCATCTTTAATGTCACAGGCTTTGAGGTGCCTGTTAAGAACGATTTCAAAACGGGTAGATCGGTTATCAAGGACAGGAACAAGAAACTTTCCGATCTCGCTGCCAAGGTGGGCGAGTCGGTGGAGTGCCCCATAAAGACGGAAAACGAGCTTGCAAAGGATATAGCTGCCAGCGTTTCCGCAAGGGGCAGTCTTATCTCTCTTGACAACGCCCGTGAGCTTGCGGAGATGTGTCAGTCCGACACCCTCACTATCCGCAATGAGATAGACAAGCTCTGCGCCTACGCAGGAAAGAATGAGATAACCTCTGATGTTCTGCATAACCTGGTACACAGGCAGAGCGACGCCACTTTTTTCAGGCTTGCAGACGCCGTGGCAGCCTTCAACAAGCGGGCTGCCTTTGATGCTCTGGACGAGCTCATGCAGGACAGGGATAATCGCGGCGCGGTTCTCGCCAACATAACCGGTTCCTTCATAGATATGTACCGCGCTGCCTGTGCAAGGAAGAAGGGCAGACAGATAGCCGATGTCAAGGCGGATTTCGGCTATATCTGGGAGTTCAAGGTAAAGAACGCCTTCCGTGACAGCTCAAGAATGAGCATAAGAAGGCTGCGGCAGTGCATAGTGATACTGCGCGACACCAATATAATGCTGAATTCGGGCAGCTGTGACGAGAAGGTTGTGCTTGAACAGACCGTAACAAAAATGCTCATGACGAAGAATTAGCGGAGGAGAACATGATAAAGATAGATGAAGCCATAATCGTGGAGGGAAAGTACGACAAGATAAAGCTTTCCTCCATAGTTGACGCAGTTATCATAATCACCAACGGCTTCGGCATTTTCAAGGACACGGAGAAGCTTGAGCTTATCCGATATTACGCAAAGAAAACGGGTATAATCATACTCACCGACTCCGACGCCGCAGGAAGAAAGATACGCGGCTATATCAAGGGAGCTATCGGTGACGGAAGGATAACAAATGTTTATATCCCCGATATTTTCGGCAAGGAAAGGCGCAAGGTGAAGCCCTCTGCGGAGGGGAAGCTTGGCGTTGAGGGCGTGGATACGAAGGTGCTTCTGGAAGCTCTTGAGAAGTCGGGCATAACAGCTTCTGAGGGCGGAAAGCGTTCAGATATAACCAAGCTCACCCTCTATGAACTGGGACTCAGCGGCGGCGAGAACAGCCGTGAGCTGCGTGAAAAACTACAGATCCACCTCGGTCTGCCGAGACAGCTTTCCGCAGGTGCTCTCATAGAGGTGCTTTCCACTATGATGGACAGTGCCGAGCTTGCACGTATCACAGAGGAGATAAAGGAGGAGAGCAATGGTATATAGCAGTCTGCTGTTCATATATGGTTTCCTGCCCGTTTCATTACTGCTGTACTATATCACGCCTAAGAAGCTTCGTGAGATGGCGCTGCTATTCCTCAGCGGGGCGTTCTGCTGCCTTATAAGCCTGTATTTTTTCATATTTGTTGTAGTTTTTGCGGCTGTCAACTACATCTTCATGCACCTGATAAGTCTTTCGCGCAGAAACGAAAAGGTTGCGGCAGTTCCTCTTGCGGCAGGTATAATCATAGACCTCATTGCCGTATTCGCCTTCAGAACAGAGTATTTCACCTGGCTCCACAGAATGATAAGGGCGCCCGGGAGCTTTTATCCCGTGGGAATTTCCTTTTTTGCCCTGGGAGCTATAGGTACTCTCATAGACGTCTACAAGGGCAGGATAAAGGCTGACAGGAACATGGTGCGTTTTGCGCTTTATATCATGTTTTTCCCAAGGCTTATCATGGGACCTCTCCTAAGGTACAGGGTATTCACCAATATACTGAACAACCGAAGGGAGACCCTTTCTGGCATGGGCGTGGGAATGACAGTATTCGTGAAGGGACTTGCCAAAAAGGTCATAGCTGCGGACAACCTTTATATGCTTTACACAGCTGCCTTCAGCACATCCGTAAAGGAAATATCAGCACTTACTGCCTGGCTGGGAGCAGCGGCATATATACTCTGCCTTTACTTTGTGCTCTCGGGATTTGCGGATATGGGTACGGGAATTGCATACCTCTATGGACTGAAATTCCCCCAGAGCTTCAACTATCCGCTGCTCAGCATAAGGCTCAGATACTTTGCAGCCCGCTGGCAGTCTCAGGTCACACAGTGGCTCAGGCGCTATATAACCAAGCCGATTTACAGCGTATGCAGAAAAAGATGGATGCGTGAGGCAGTATTCGTCTTAGGCTGGGGACTCTTCGGCTTCTGGTATACCGTTGACCTTAACGGTATCATCTGGGGCGTTATCATCGGTACGGCTGTAATTATCGAGAGCAGGTTCCTGAGAAAAAAGATATTGAACCCCACCGGTATCATCTATACATTTCTGACGGTCATTATAGCAGGAGTTTTCCTGTCGTCGGATAGCGCGGGATATTCGGTGAGCTACCTTTTTGCCATGGTGGGCGGTAACGGAGCTATAGCAGATACCCAGGGATTTTATCTTTTCAAGTCATATATAGTGCTTCTGCTCGTGACCATGTACGCTTCCACGGATCTGTTCAGAAATCTCATGACACGTTCGGAAAGGAACAGGATAAGGACTGCGATAATGGCGGTCTCACCTGTACTTATACTGGCGGTACTCATTGTTTGTACTGCTCTTATGTCATACAGCGGAAGCTCGGATATGCTTCTGATGAAGCTGTAAGGGAGGTGGAGCTATGAACAGGATCATAAGTAAGATAACTGCACTTCTCACCATTGTGTTTATTGCAATTTTTTCCGTTTGTACCTTTTTCGGCAAAAAGAAGGAATATTCGGTGGATGAGAACCGTCCGCTGGCAGCTGCTCCCACAGTAAAAGCAGGGGAGCTCTATGACGGACGCACAGCTGAAAAGCTTGACCGCTGCATGACAGACCACTTCGCAGGCAGGAGCAGCTGGCTCGTGGGAAGCACTCTCATTCAGAAGGAGCTTTCCGAGAGCATAGTCAACGGAGTCTATGTAAGTGAGGAAAGGCTTATAAACGCCGAGCAGAGCAGCGATGCTGAGCCTGTCGCCTCAGCTGATATATTTGAGAACTTTGCCGAAAACTATGACGGCATGGTATATTTTGCGGCTATACCTACATCTGCGGGAGTATACGGAGATGTGCTCCCAAGCCATATCACAGGTCCTTCCGAGAGTCAGCAGATCAGTGAGCTCTATGAGGCGCTGTACGGCGATATAAGGAAGATAGACGCATACAATATACTGAAAATGCTGAAGGATAACTACATTTATTACCGCAGCGATACTAAATGGACCAGCTATGGGGCATACTGTGTATACAAGACAGTGATACAGAAGCTTGGAATAATCCCCACTGCCTATGATAAATTCTCTATCGAGCACGTTACCGATAACTTCCGCGGCGACCTCTATAACAGGACAATGTCAAAGGCTCCGAGAGCTGATATCATGGACGTTTTTGAATACCGCGAAGGCGCTGAGGTGACCTCCTGTATAGTTGTCCGCAGGGACGGCATCAATGCAGAGGGAAAGATCTTCGATAAAAGCAGGCTTGAAACAGGGGATATGTACTCAATGTACCTGGGCGAGCCCGTTCCCGTAATGAGGATAACCACCTCAGCCAATACGGACAAGAAGCTCCTTGTTATCAAGGACAGCTTTGCAGACTGCTTCGTACCCTTCCTGCTTCAGCATTACAGCGAGATAACAGTTTTGGACCCCTCGGTCATGAGCGGCGGTATGTCCGCTTATGTTGACCCGAATGAATATGAACAGACCCTTTTCCTGTTCGGCATAGACTCTCTCGGAGACAGGAAAATGCTGTCAAAAATAATAGAGTGAAAGGAATGATATGAATGAAGGCATTAGTTACAGGAGCAACATCGGGAATAGGACAGAGCATTGCGAGAAAGCTTGCAAAACGAGGCTGGGAGCTCATACTCACAGGAAGAAATGAAGAAGCTCTCAGAGAGATGCAGAAAACTCTGGGAAAGGGCACGGAGATAATCTCTGCCGATCTGTCAAAGCGTGAGGAGGTCTTCAGGGTATATAACTTCTGCAAGGACAAGGAAGTTGATATGCTCGTTAACAACGCAGGCTACGGACTCTTCGGCAAGTTTGATGAAACAGACCTTGAGGACGAGCTCAACATGATAAACGTCAATATCACCGCACTTCATATACTGACCAAGCTTTTCCTCCGCGACTTCAAGAAGCAGGATCACGGCACTATACTCAACGTGGCTTCTGCCGCAGGATTTATGTCGGGGCCTCTTATGGCAGCGTACTACGCCTCCAAGAACTATGTTCTCCGTCTTTCACTGGCTATATATGAGGAGCTCCGCAGAGACAGGTCAAATGTTACCATAACAGTTCTCTGTCCCGGACCCGTTTCCACCAACTTCAATAACCGTGCGGGAGTAAGCTTTTCAATGAAGCCCATAACCGCTGATTACGCCGCAGAGTGTGCTATCCACAAGGCAGTTACGGGAAAGTTCTTCGCAATCCCCGGACTCACAGTGAAGCTCAGCACTTGGGGCTCGCGTTTCCTGCCCCATAAGCTTCTCTCTGCTATCGTATACAATATACAGCAGGCAAAGAAAACTACCGACGGAAAGGACAAGGCACATAAATAATGAGAGACATAAGCTACAGAGTAGCGCTGGGAGGAATAGTTTCCGCACTTTGTCTTGTGACGATGTTCCTGGCGGGAGTTATCCCTGCGCTTTATCTGCTGCTTCCCGGAATAGCAGGCATACTGCTTATGATAATAGCTGTTGAGGTCAATATCCCATGGGCATTCCTGACCTATCTTGCAGTAAGCCTGCTTTCTCTTATCATAACCTTCGATAAGGAAGCCGCACTGATATTCATAATGTTCTTCGGGCATTATCCCATAGTCAGGTTCTATATACAGAAGATACCGCTGAGGCTCATAAGACTGGCGGTAAAGCTGATACTGTTCAATATCTGCATAATCGGTTATTTTTACGTTACAGTATATATATTCGGACTTGATGAGATGCTTGATGAATTCAGCGACTTCGGCAGATACGGGGCATACATAATGCTTGGTATAAGCAACTTTATCTTCCTTGTATATGACCTCGACCTTGACGTCATGTACAGGCTTTACAAGAAAAGACTCTTGCCGAGGTTCAAACGCAAAAGATAGACCGCACCGTCTTTATTATCATCGGAGCGGTCTTTTTTACGTGAACTTCTGAGTGAGATGTAATATATTTTTCGCAGAATAGCTTCAAAACAGATTTATTATCCCGTTAGTGTTGCTTTTTTTATAATTGTGTGTTATAATAAATATATAATTTTTGTTCAGGAGTGATAACAATGAAGACTATAGCTATAATCGGAGCAATGCCGTCAGAACTTGCTGATATAAGAGAAATACTCGGCAAAGCTGAGATAAAGAGGATCTCGGGCTTCGATTTCTATATTAACGAAAGAAACGGCAAGACTGTTGTCAATGCCTGCTGCGGTATCGCAAAGGTGAACGCAGCGCTTTGTACACAGGTCATGATAGATAATTTCCACCCCGATTGTGTCATCAACACAGGTATTGCAGGCGGTATGAACAGTGCAGTCAAGGTCTGCGATATAGTTATCTCCACTGAGGTGCTCCCTCACGATCTGGACCTCCATTTCCTCAAGGATTACCCTCCCTACTGCGCAATATTCAAGGCAGATGCAGTGCTTATGGATACAGCAGAAAAGGTGTGCGCCGAGTTCGGCGTGAATTCCTTCAGAGGCAGGATCGTTTCGGGAGAAGCGTTCATCTCCAGCAATGAGGTGAAGAATTCTATCCAGGAGAGATTTGATCCCTATGCCGTTGATATGGAGAGCGCGGCAGTAGGACACTGCTGCTATCTCAATGAGCTTCCTTATGTGAGCGTTCGCTGCATTTCCGATAATGCAGATGATGAGGGAGCAATGTCATTTGACGAATTTGAAAAGATTGCAGCCAAGCGTGTTGCGGAGATAGTTCTTCGCATGGCAGAGCTGCTTTGAAAGGAGTAACCAATCATGAAAAAATTAATTTCTGTTATTTCATCACTTGTACTTGCTGCAGGTATGACATCTGCTCTTGCAGCCAATGCTGCTGATGAGTATAAGCCTTCATTCTACTTCAAGGCTGAGGCAGGCACAGGCGTTGAGATACTCAAGTACGGTACTGTTTACATCAACAACAGCGTATCAGGTGTAAATGCTACTATCCCTGTATCTGCTTACATCAAGGACGATGAGAAAATCGCAGGTCAGATATTCGCAAAGTGGAACTGTGAGAACAAGGATCTCCAGCTCAAGGACGCTACAGGCGGTTTTGCAAAGGCAGGAAATATCCCCTATAAGATCTCAGGTGCGAATTCAGATGCTGATCTTGTAAACCTTATCAGAACATTTGAGGACCTCAACATGGTATCTGTTAATTACACAGAGACAGACGCTACAAAGCCTCTCCAGCTGACAGGTGATACTTCCGATGCCTATCCTCTTGCCTGCTTCAATGCAGTATTCAAGGAGAATGCTCCCGCAGGCAGCTATGACATCAATTTCTACAGTCAGGGCGCTTATTTCTCAAGCGTTATTCCCAGATATGTTAATGATCCTTCAAAGATCATCGAGGTAAATCCTGCTGAATACAGCGAGGGACTCCGTCTGAATTCTTCCGACAGACTCCTGGGCGACATCAACAATGACGGACAGATAAACGCTTTTGACGCTTCACAGATCCTTCTGGCTTATGCAAATCATTCAACAAGCAAGCCTACAGGACTTTCTCCTGCGCAGGAGGCTGCTGCCGACGTTGACGGCAACAGAAAGTATGACTCGGTTGACGCCAGCAACGTGCTTGCATTCTATGCATACACAGGAACAGGCCACCACGACAAGACACTCAATCAGTTCATCAAGGGCGAATGAGAATAAAAAAAGCAGCTGTTTTACAGCTGCTTTTTTTACATGGGAAACGGGAACGCTTATACGTTCCCGTTTTGCTTTTTATTTTGCTGAAAGACTGCTGAAAGCATTGTCAACGATCTTCTTCTCGGGAGCCTTTGTGAAGCTGCTCACGATAGGCACTATAATGATTGAAACGATCATTGCAAAAGCTCCTGCATTGATAGGCGAGAGAAGGTTGAGGGGGCAGTTAAGATCGATAACAGCCTGTCTGATACCGCTGAAAGTCTCAATGTTAAGGCTGAAGAGAAGCATATGTGCAACGCTTATGCCGACACCGGTAATGAAGCTTGTCCAGCAGGCTGCCTTGGAAGCCTTCTTCATGAAAAGACCAAAGAGGAAGGGACCGAGGAAGGCGCCTGAGAGAGCTCCCCATGAATAGGACATGAGTGTTGAGATAGAAGCATTCTTGTTGCAGGCGATGATAACGGAGATAACAAGGAATACGGCGATGAATACACGCATGAATGTTACCTGCTTCTTATCGTCGAAGTTCTTAACACGGGGCTTGATAAGGTCATTTGTAAGAGTTGAGCTTGATGTGAGCACCAGTGAAGAAAGGGTAGAAAGTGAAGCCGAGAGGACCAGAACAACTACCAGACCTATGAGCAGGTTAGGAAGTGCCTGATGGATAAGAGCGGGCACCATTGTATCGTATACGGGCTTGCCGTTTACAGTGTCGATGAGAGTTCTTCCCGAACCGTCAGTGCCGTCAAGTGTGCAGTAGAGACGTACAAATCCGCCCATGAAGTATGAGCCGCCTGCTACAACGATAGCGAAGAATGTGGAGATGACAGCGCCCTTCTTGATAGCCTGCTCGTCCTTGATAGCGTAGAACTTCTGTACCATCTGAGGAAGTCCCCATGTACCGAGAGAGGTAAGGAGAACAACGCCAAGGAGGTTTATGGGATCGGGTCCGAAGAGAGAACCGAGAGTGCCTGTTTCGGTCTTGCTGTCGGAAATACTGTTAAGTGCATCAAGTGCAGCTGAGAGACCGTCCTTCTTCTGGACTGTAAGTGCAACTACTGTACCGATACCGATGAGCATGATGATGCCCTGGAAGAAGTCATTGAGAGCAGTAGCCTTGTAGCCGCCCAGTGTAACGTAGATAGCCGAGAGGACAGCCATAGCGATTATGATATATGTACCGCCGTTTTCGCCAAGATCGAATACCATGCCGAAAAGTCTTGAGAGACCATTATAAACGGAAGCGGTATAGGGGATAAGGAAGATGAAAACGATGAGGGCGGAAGTTGTCTTGAGCTTGGTGGAATCGAATCTGTGCTCGAAGTATTCGGGCATTGTCTTAGCGCCCAGGTGATTGGTCATAAGACGGGTTCGCTTGCCTATGAGGAAGAATGGGATAAGGCTTCCGATAATGGCGTTGCCGATACCCACCCAGGTAGCTGATGCACCGTACATCCAGCCGAACTGTCCTGCATATCCGATAAAGACAACAGCTGAGAAGTAAGTGGTTCCGTAGGAGAAGGCAGTGAGCCATGAACCTACGCTTCTGCCGCCCAGCATAAAGTCCTCTGTGGACTTGGTCCTGCGGGACATATAGAGTCCTATTCCGACCATTATGGCGACATAGATTCCGAGAATGACGAATGTTGCGGCTTGTGAGCCCATTGATATCAAGACCTTTCTTTTTGATTTACAGTTTTGAATTATAAACCTGTAAAGCTTTAAATGAATAAAGTTGTTAACCGAGACTAATTATACTATATTAAAATAGTATTGTCAAGAGGATTTCTGAAAAATCAGTGCAAAACCGATATATATATTTAGTTAAGCAGATATAACAACAAACTATATCTATTGTAAAAATCAGCAATTATTGACCAAAAATAGCTCTGGGACAATATAATAGCAATTTTTGGTTAGAAAAAGATAGCAAACGATGAAAACGCACAATATTTTACTTGAATTATTCCTTATACGGTGATATAATTTGTGTATAAAGCCGAATAGGCTTTGAATAACATGATAGGAGGAATTATAATGAAGAAGCTATTCAAAAAAATCGTATCCATTGCTATGTCAGCCTCCATGTGTATGTCAGGAGGCATTATCGCGTCTGCTCATGCAGAAGATAATGCCGGATATGTGCTGTATCCTTTTACGGAGATCAACACTGATAAGACAAATGTTGTGGGCGGCTTAGGACTCTATGATTATGAGACCTGGAAAGCCTATGAGGATGATGTGACCAAATTCAGCATAGGAAGTAGGGGAGCATTCAAGTGCGATTGGGATGTTAAGGACGGCGCTCTGTTTATGACAGGTCACAGATGCGATAGAGCTGGAAGCTACTATATCCCGGATTCTGATATTTATATGTCTTACCGTGCAAATGTCGAGTGTGACGGTAACTATAACATTGGTGCCTATGGATGGACAGCAGATGCATCTGTTGAGTATCACATCGTAGATGACTGGGGCGATTACAAGCCCTGTCAGGATAAAGAGCCCGTATCGTCGATCGAATCCCAGGGCGCTGTATATGACATCTATAAGATACAGGAGCCAACAGCTCTCTGTTCAATGGCTACATCGGTCTTCGGACCTACCCAGTACTGGAGCGTGCGCAGGGAGAAACTCTCTGAGGATTATAGCACATTCTCAAGCACAATAGCTGTGAGCGATCATTTTGAAGCATGGGAAGAGGCAGGAATGCCGTTAGGTGATCTTTATGAAATAATGCTGTGCGTTGATGTTTTCCAGTCAAAGGGTAAGGCAAACATTCTGATGAACGATATTTATTATATAGTTCATGATCCCGAGACTGAGACGCCCGATCCAAATGAAGAGCCCTATGTTCCGGAAAATCTTGACCAGGTGACATTTACCGAAAATAGTGGTGACGAACGCGGCGGATACTATTACGCTCTTTACAATGACAACATTTTCGGGAAGGCAGGTACTATGAAGATGGATGTCCTTGACGGCGGCACCTTCAACTGTGAATGGAATGATTGTTATCGCGTTTCGTTTACGAGAGGACTTGCTTACCTTGACGAAAATAATACAAGATCTATCGTAAGAGAGTATGCGGGTGAAGATCTGACTGTAGATTATAAGGCAGATATTGAATCGGACGGCACTGTTATAGCAGGCGCATACGGCTGGCTCAATGCAGGTACTGTTGAGTACTATGTTGTTGACGGCTGGAATAACTTTGAGTTAGGTGAAGAATATGAGCTCCTTGGTACAGTAAGCATAGATGATGGCGTTTATGATCTTTACAAGAAGGCCTTCAACGGCTTCTTTGAGGAGTACTGGAGTGTCCGCAAGGACAACAAGCTTTCCGAAGACGGCACTATGGAAGGTACTATTCCTGTTACAAAGCATCTTTCGGCATTTGTAAAGTATGGACTTGAGATCGCTGATCCAGAGAGAGCACAGTTCATTGTAGAGGGCAGAAACGGTTCAAGCGGTTCTGCTAAGGTAACGAAGAATATTGTCAAGATAGAAGGTGTTGATATAGCTGTATCCGCAGGTTTCGAGTCACTTGAAGGTGTCGAGACCCCTGCTGAAGAGGAAGATGTTTATATCCCCGGCGATCTTAACAATGACCTTTCAGTTGACTCCTTTGATGTCGTTGTAGCTCGTAAGGAGCTTATCAAGGCTATCGATGGCAAGAACACTATCGCTGAGGCAGACATTGACTGCAGCGGTGCAACAAAGATCAACGATCTGGTTCTTATCACAAGAATAGTTCTCGGCGACGAGGTATCTGTTCCCAAGACAAGACCTCAGCTTGTAAAGTAAGATCAAAAGCTCCCCGTTTTGGGGAGCTTTTTTACTGCGTAAATTCAGATAAAGCAAAAAGGACTGTATTCACATACAGTCCTTTTTTCAGTGCCGCTGACCGGGGTCGAACCGGTACGGATTTTACTCCGAGGGATTTTAAGTCCCTTGTGTCTGCCAATTCCACCACAGCGGCAAATGGTCGAGGTGACAGGATTTGAACCTGCGGCCCCTACGTCCCGAACGTAGTACTCTACCAAACTGAGCCACACCTCGACAGCATTAATATTATACTACAAACGGGGAGTAATGTCAAGTGTAAATAAATTTCATGTATTTATTTTTATATTTTGACAATATTAAAGGAGCAGCCCGAAGGCTGCTCCTTGTGTTCAGTCAACAACGATAGGTTCTGACCAGTAGTCCTGATTGTAAATATCAGAGAAGCGATAGAGAATGTGGCAGGCGCCGCTTCCTACATCGGTGTTGCTGATGGTCATGTTATTTGAAACAGTTACCTGATCGCCGATGAAGTAGCTGTCCTGATATTCCATATCGTATGAATAGTAGTCGCAGATGAAGTCGAGAGTATCACCGACTGTAAGTTCTGTCAGATTCTTTGCAACAGCGTCTGTCTCGCCGTTTACATAGTCTGAGGAAGCACCTGCGATGTATCCGTCGGGGTGCTGATCGTCAAAGACGATAATGAGGTTGACTCTTTCGCCGTTGAGGAGAGCGGGAACATAACCTCTGATGATCTGCTCTGTTCCGTTGTAAGTTGTATCTGTATGATAGTAAGCTACAACGTTGCCGTTGATTGACAGCCAGTTCTTCTCGGTATCTGCTACAAGAGCACCATCATCATCGAAGGTGAAGAGGTTGTCCAGACCCAGGTCTATATAGCCTAAGCCGTCATCATAGAACATATTGAGGTCAAGCTTGTGAACCATTTCCCACTGAGCATCTTCCAGCTTCATGGTGTACTTTCCGTCCTTCTGCTCCCAGACAAGGTTTGTAGCATCGAAGTAGTGTGTAGAGAGGTACTCTGCTGTATCTTCGACGTCAGTATCGTCCATGAATGCGGTGTTGGAGCTGTCAAGACCCTCGATGCTCCTTCCGCCGCCTCCGCCGAGGAAGCTTGAAAGGAGAGAACCGATCATGTCAGAGCTTCCGGAGGAGCCTGATGAACCGCCCATTCCGAAGAGTGAACCGAGAGCCGAGCCTGTGCCGCCTGCTGCGATCTGTCCGCCTGTTTCAAGCTTAGCGAACTGCTTGATACACTTGGAGTACTCAGAGTCCATACCGATCTTGTCGTATGTGTTGCAGGCGCTGTCAACGTAGGATGTACGCTGATAGGGGAAGTAGATGGAAACACCGTAAGCGTTTGTCATATTTGAAGAAGTGAGGTTATACTTTACTGCATTTCTGAGGGCGTCTGCAAGAGCCTTACCCTCTGTGGTGCCTACGTTCTCGGCAAGATTTACCAGGTCGACCTGGTCAATGCGTGAGCTCTCTGCGAATTCGCGGGTAGCGTATCTTGCATTTGAGATGTCCTTGTACTCATCGTTTGAGATCTTTGTGCTTACAGACTTAGCAAAGGACGAAAGCTTAGCAGGAACTGTATTTGAGAACTCGGCAAGGTCGATAACTGAAAGTGTGGTCTTCTGACCTCTGCACTTCTTGGCGCACTCGGAAACGAAATCGTCAACGATGTTCTTGCCGATGTCGAGAGTGGGCATTGAAGTGTTCTTGCCAAGTTCTGAGAGCCATCTTGTGTAGTACCAGCCGATACCGGGCTCTGTTTCCTCGGAAGCTATGAGGTAGTCAGCGTAGTCATCGAGCATGAGTGCTGTTTCGGCAGTAGCCATGAGGCAGGCGTCAAAGCCGATGAAATCGAACTGTACGCCGCCGCTCTTGAGAGCCTGCTTGATACCTGCCAGGCTCATAGAACCGCTGCTCTTGTTCTTTTCGTCGTAGCCGTAGCCTGTAACGGATCCGCCGCCGTGATCCCAGAGGATGAGCTCGTTTCTGTTAGCAGGGAAGTTCTTAGCGCAGAACTGAATGAATGAAGCAAGGTTGTTGGGGTCGGTCATAGCCTTGCTGCCTGCGTCCTCAACAAGCCTGCCGATCTGACCGTTCTTGATCTGGTAGATCTGGTTGACCTTGTTGCTGATACCGCTGACCTTCCACTTGGAGCAGCCGCCCGTGAAGACGATGACGTTGACGTTATCGCCGTAGGAAGCAGCTTTCATTTCCTCCATATCGGAGGAAGCCATGCCGTACTTGGACTCAAGGTCAGTACCGCACATATACACCATAATGGTTACTACGTCCTGGTTATTGCCCTTGATCACTGTTCTTTTTTCGCGTGAGCCGGTTGCAACGCTTGTGTCAACAGCGTTATCGCTGGTAAGGCTTCCCGATGCAGTATCCTCGGTGCTGAAACCGAAGCCTGATGGAACAGAGCCTATATCAACTCCGCCGCTTCCGCCTGTGAGGGAGCCGAGAAGATTTCCGCCGCCGCTTCCGCCTCCGCTGAACATTTTGAAAAGGAAGAAGCCGATAATGAGCAGTGTTACGAGACCGCCGCCGCCTGCAGCAGCTCTCTTTGCACCGCCGCCACCGCCGGTCTGACCGCCTGAATAGCTGCCGGAACCTACGGGACCTGTTCCGAGGCCTTCGCCGCGTCTATGTGCTCCGCTGCCGCCGGATGTGACGTTTTTACGTCTGCCCTGTGGTCTTTTCTGATTAGGATCCATAATAACCTCCGTAATTTTTCTCTTTAGCAGGATAAAAAGCCTGCACACATATATATTGTACACACTTTCACAGAGAATGTCAAGTTAAAAGCGGTTACAAATTGGTATATCGGCAAAAATTGGGCGCAGTCGGTAAGCATTACAGCCGGCTGCGCCCAAGAGGTCACTTGTTTATGATAAGCTTTCTCAGTCTTATATTGTCGAATATGTCGATGACGCCGTCGCTGTTAAGATCAGCAGCATCATTGTCGATGACAGTATCTATTTTCAGCAGGTATCTTTGCAGTATCACCAGATCGGTCACGTTGAGCTGTCCGTCGCCGTTTATGTCGCCGACTAAGGGAGCATTTTCTTCGGGGATAATGGGCTCAAGAATGAATTTCTGGCTGTCACTTCCCGTGAACAGGTTCACACAGAACTCTGTTTCCGACTGGTCGGTAGGATAGGGAAGAGCCGCACAGGTCTTATCCTGAGTGAGGGAGTAGCTTCCGTCGCTGTTGCAGATCACTCTGAACTTCTGGGAGTCATCGTCTGTGAACTCTTTCAGCTCATAATACTGCCCCTCGTTTGAGGTAAGGGCTCTGCCGCGCTGATCCTTGATCGAGTATGTACCGTCGCTGAGTCTTGTGAATGTCCAGATCTCATCGTTAAGAGTAAAAGGCATATTGCCGAACATATCAGGCTGAACACTGATACCCTGAGCGCTGAACTGAACTATTTTTCCCTTCATATTGAACATATACAGACCGCTGCTGACGTTCCTGACTGTGTAGCTTCCGTCAGTAACTGCGGGGTGAACGGGTATAAGGCTCCACAGCTGGCAGCCGCCTTCCCAGTAGTTCCACTGGTTGATGTTTCCGCCGTTCTCCTTTGACCATTCGTATACGTCCAGACCGCCCTTGTCCTCGGAGCACTTGGAGACTATGCCGTAGTCCATGCCGCTCTTTACAAGCCTGAACAGCTGATTGGGCTTGCCGCTGTATTTCTGGAGCTCGATATTGACGCCGTCTGCGGCGGAGTTCTCTGCTACAGCGATACACATGGACTCATCGCCCACAGATACTATCCTGCAATAGTCCTTGTCAACGGAGATAAGTCTCCACTGCTGAGCCCAGCTTCCGTTGCGCTCACACTGCTGGATATTGGTACTCTCGTCAAGCTTTCCGTCTGGCAGGTCGATAGCCATACCGCTGTTCTGGTTCACTATATAATATGAAGTACCGCTGAGAAGTGAAGTGCCGCTGAGATATGTCTCCGCACCTGTACCCGAAACAGTTTCGGCTTTGTATATGAGCTGAGACTCGCTGTCGGTAAAGTCAGCATTTGCGGAGCGTAACGTGCCTGTGAACTGCTTTGTCTGAGCGCCCCAGACAGTGTGGTTATTGGTACCCACTGCGGTGAAGGACATTACCTTCTTGCCGTTTTCGTCTTTGGCAGCAAGGAAATAGCCGTTGTAGACCTGTCCGCCTATGGTTATTTCTGCTGCGGAGGTGTCTTTCGCCTGAGACCATTTTCCTGTAGCCGCACCGCTGATACTTCCGTCAGCATTGAGCTTTATATTGCTGTAGTTTATTATCTTTCCGTCGGTGGCTGTGCCGTGGTCTATGAACTCGTAATCACCGACGATGTCATCGGTATTATAGCCTGTTGGTGACATCTCGTCCCTTGCATACTCAAAGGGAGCAACAACCGGCCAGCCCTTTTCGTTGAAATACATTGAGTGTACGCGGACCTCGTGGAACTCATTGCCGTCATCAAATCTTGCGTGATAGAAAAGATACCACTTGCCGTCGTCATCACGGAGAACGGAATTATGTCCGCAGGCCATATAAGCCTTGTCGAGTGAGCTGAATTTGTAATTGCCCATTACCTTGAGACCTGTAGCGTCAAGGTTCGGATTAGTGGGCAGTACAGCCTGACGTCCTGCGGGATCGGTGAAGGGACCCAGAGGAGAAGTTGAGCGGAACACGCGCATATTATAGCCGCCGTTTGAGGTAAGACCGCCGTATGTTACCCACAGGTAATAATAGCCTGTGTCGGCGTTGTACTCAATAAAGGGTCCCTCGCCTGACTTGCCGTAGCCGCCTGAGATCTTGGTGCCAAAATAGCTGTCGACCATGCGCCCGTCGGAGGTCTGTCCTGTTTTCGGGTGAATGCACTGACCTGTAGCGGGATCTATCTCCAGAGTGAAGATACCGCCCGACCATGAACCGTAGCACATATACATCTTACCATCGGTATCAAAGTAGATAGTTGGGTCAATGGCATTGGGGAATAGCTGATTGTTGAAGTCATTGTTCCTGAACCAGCTGTTGTTGAAGCTTACCTTTCCCGCGGCGATAAGCTCGTCGATATTAGTGGAGGTGTACTTCTTGTTCACGTTCTTGGTAGAGCTCTTAACATAGGCGTCATTATTGGTAAAGCCCGAGTAAATGAGCGTATCCACAAATGTATAGGGACCCTCGATATTCTTTGAGGCAGCATAGGCGATAACCGAGCGCATATAGGTGGAAGATGTACAGAAGTACATAAGGTAAGCGCCCTTTGAGCCGTCGCTGTTCACATAGTCAGCGTCCCAGACCACGTCGGGAGCCCATACTGCGAAGCCGCCCTCGCAGTCCTCAAGGTCTTCGCCCGCCCAGGCGAAAGCCTTTTTCAGGTTCTGGGACAGGTTGCCGAATTCCACATTATTGCTTGTGGCATAGCCGTTGGAAAAGCGTCTCCAGTTCATGAGATCCGTTGATCTGGCAGCCTCAATGTGAGAGCCGAAGACGTAGTATGTTCCGTTATCCTTTATAATGGAAGGATCGTGCACCGATACGCGGTTATTTGCAGCTGATGAGGGTAACATTGCCTGAGATGAGAGCATAACAAGCCCCGAGAGGGCAGCAGCAAACAGCTTTTTAAGCTTCATATCCATTCCTCCTTAGATATATTTGTTGATTTTATTATAAGGTTTTTTGTGCATAAAGTCAACTTGCACAGCGTGGACAAAAGTGTGCAAACCGTTACATATAATGTGCAAGGCTGATACGTCAGATACATACAATTGTCCGCCAAAAATGAAGTGATTTTGTCAAAAGTTCCGATTTTTCGGGAAACTATTGGAAAGTGAACTCAACTGTGATATAATGTACAGGTATTCATGAATATTTAATATTTAAGGTGAACGGTGCTTCCTATCGCGTGAGCGGTGCAGGAAGGTAAAAGGGAAGCAGGTGAAAGACCTGCACGATCTCGTCACTGTGACCGCACAGCATTATCCATGTGCCTGAGGGTGCAGCCACTGCGTAAAGCGGGAAGGCGGAGAACTGTGTTATTGTGCGGAAGTCAGGAGACCTGCCGTTTGTCGGTACAGAGCTGAAAGCTCGGATCACGAGGCATTGATCGTACCATAGCTCGGAAAAGAGCCTTTTTGTCATGCCTTCTGCTCTGCGGAGGGCATTTTTGCGCACGACCTTTGTCTCCTGAAAAAACAGGAGGAAAAATATGAAAAGATTTATCGCAGCTATTTCTGCAATCACACTGACAGCAGCCTGCTTAGCTTCGTGCAGCAGCGACAGTAAGGACAGCAAGTCCGAATCCGCAACTGAGGCTGCAACTGCGGCTGAGACCACGGCTGAGGAAGATACAAAAGAGGTCACTACAGAAGCGGAGGAAGAGGAAATGGACGACGAGGAGAACTACGACACAGGCGACGCTTCACTGGACAATGTCCGCAATCAGGACGAGATCGGCGATAATGAGCTTCTCGTTGTAAGCTTCGGTACAAGCTTCAACGACAGCAGACGTCTTACCATCGGTGCTATCGAGGACGCATTGGAGAAGGCATTCCCCGATTATTCGGTTCGCCGCGGATTTACCGCAAATATCATCATCGACCACGTAAACAGACGTGACGGTATCCTCATCGACGACCTTGACGCAGCTCTTCAGAGAGCTGTTGACAATGAGGTAAAGAACCTTGTTGTACAGCCCACACATCTGATGAACGGTCTTGAGTACGATGAACTTTCCGCTAAGGTAGCCGAGTATTCCGACGCCTTTGATAAGGTAGTTATCGGCGAGACTCTTCTCACAACAGATGAGGACTTCGCAAGAGTAGAGAAGGCTATCACTGACTGGACCAAGGAATATGACGACGGCGAGACTGCTATCTGCTTCATGGGACACGGTACAGAAGCTGAGTCCAACGGCGTATACACTAAAATGCAGGAGCTTCTCACAGCTGACGGCTATGCGAATTACTTCGTGGGCACAGTTGAAGCAACTCCTTCTCTTGATGATGTACTTGCAAAGGTGAAGGAAGGCAACTATAAGAAGGTCATTCTTGAGCCCCTCATGGTAGTTGCAGGCGACCACGCAAACAACGATATGGCAGGTGACGAGGAGGACTCATGGAAGTCTGTATTTGAAGCAGAGGGCTATGAGGTAGAGTGTGTGCTGAGAGGTCTCGGCGAGAACGAGGACATCCGCAGCATTTATGTTGACCACGCACAGGCAGCAATCGATTCTATAAAGTGATAATGATCCGCAGCCGACCGAGTGTCGGCTGCTTCTGTAAAGGTGATAATATGAAAAAGACTGATATTTTTGTTGCGGCACTGCTCATATCCGCAGTGTCTCTCAGTTCATGCTCGGATAAGGGCTACTCTTCCTCATCAGTGGTTCAGGAGACCACTGCCGCAGAAACAACGGCAGCCGAAACTGCTGCTGCCGAGACTACAGCCGGATCAACTACCGAGCAGGTAACAGCTCCACAGCAGGAGGTAGGCTATGAGGGTATGGTAGCAGTCTATGCCGACAGCGTTAACGAGGGCGAGTATGACATTGATGTTGACTCAAGCTCGACCATGTTCAAGATAACCGCCTGCAAGCTCAAAGTTGCCGATGGAGCCATGACCGCAAGGCTCACCATGAGTGGAAACGGCTATGGATACCTTTTCCTCGGAACAGGTGAAGATGCGGAAAAGGCTGATGAGTCCGAATATATCCCTGCCGAGGAGGAAGGGGACGCAGTTGCATTTACAGTTCCCGTGGAGGCTCTCGACAAGGAGATCGACTGCGCTGCATTCAGCAAAAAGAAAGAGCAGTGGTATGACAGAAAGCTGGTGTTCCGTGCAGATTCACTGCCCAAGGGCGTAATCGCGGGAACTGAGGACGTAACTCCCGAATCTCTTGGACTTTCCGACGGCGAATACACCATAGATGTGTCCCTTGAGGGCGGCTCGGGCAAGGCTTCCGTGCAGTCTCCTGCAAAGCTCACTGTTGAGAGCGGACAGGCTTATGCTGAGATCATCTGGAGCAGCAACAAATACGATTATATGGTAGTGGACGGTGAGAAGATACTCCCCACAAGCACAGAGGAGTTCTCTGTGTTTGACATTCCTGTGGCTTCTCTGAGCGGCAGAATGGCAGTATCCGCTGATACCACTGCCATGAGCACTCCTCACGAGATAAGCTACACACTGATCTTTGATCCCGATTCTATAAAGTAATGCTGAGACGTATCTTTTTATCGGCAGCAGCCTGCATTTTCTTTGCAGGCTGTTCTGCAAAGGTCAACGTAGCAACAACCACGGAAGTCACGGAAAACAGTCTTAATCTTGAGTACGCAAAGCAGTTCACAGCCGAGTATGTGGAAAACGGCTGCACTATCGTAACTATCGGAGATGACAGATATATAGTAGTGCCCGAGGGAGAGACAGCTCCGTCGGGATATGCAGACGCGGCAGTCATACAGCAGCCACTTGAATGCGTGTACAATGCGGCTTCCTCAGCTATGGACCTTATCGACGGAGCAGGTGCTCTGGACAAGGTCTCTATGACCTCTACAAAATATGAGGACTGGTGTCTCAGCTCCGTCAAAGACGCTATGGACAGGGAGGATATAAGCTATATCGGCAAATACAGTGCTCCCGATTATGAGGCTCTCCTGGAGGAGGGCTGCGGACTTGCCATCGAGTCCACCATGATATACCACAGCCCCGAGGTCAGGGAGCAGATAGAAGCCCTGGGCATACCTGTTCTTGTGGAGCGTTCCAGCTATGAGAAGGATCCTCTCGGCAGAATGGAATGGATAAAGCTCTACGGCATACTTTTCGGCTGTGAGGAGCAGGCAGAGCGGCTCTTTGATGAAAAGACGGCTCTCCTTGGTGATATACTCGCAGAGGAGAAAAACGGAAAAACTGCCGCATTCTTCTACATCAATTCATCGGGAGGTGTGGTAGTCCGCAAGCCTGCCGACTATGTTCCCGAGATGATGAGAATGGCGGGGGGAGAGTACATCTTCTCCAACAGCGACCTTGATACCGATGACAACGCCCTTTCCACCATGACCATACAGCCCGAGACCTTCTACGAAAAAGCCTGGGACGCAGATGTGCTCATATACAATTCTGATATTGCAGGCAGTGTGGACAGCATATCCGAACTGACAGAAAAATATCCGCTGCTCAGCGATTTTACGGCTGTCAAGAACGGCGATGTCTGGTGTACTGAGAAGAATATGTTCCAGCAGACCACGGGAGCGGCTGATATAATTTCGGAGCTTCACCTTATTTTTACAGGTGAAGCCGAGGATAAAATGAATTTTATGTACAGACTGGAGTGATGAAAATGAAGACTCAGAGGTTCCGCCTTGCAGCAGGCTATACAGTGCTTACTTTACTGCTCATAGTCCTTGCTGTGGTGAATATATGCGCAGGAAGTGCAGATATAACTCTTTCAAGGCTGAGAAGCACCCTTGCGGATCCTGAGTCTGACAAGATAGCCTATAACATCATCACTCAGCTGAGACTGCCCCGAACCGCGGCTGCGGCTATTCTTGGCGGAGCGCTGGCGGTATCGGGATTTCTGCTCCAGAACTTCTTCGCAAATCCTATTGCAGGTCCCTACATACTGGGAATATCCTCTGGAGCAAAGCTCACGGTGGCGCTGCTGATGGTACTGTCCCTGTCACAGGGCTTTGCAGTCAGCTCCTTCGGAATGATAGGTGCCGCCTTTGTGGGAGCTATGCTGTCCATGGGCATAGTCCTCATGATCTCGGGTAGGGTAAAGCGTATGTCGGTGCTCATCGTCTGCGGAGTCATGATAGGCTATATCTGCTCCTCCATCACAGAGCTGGTGGTGAATTTCTCCGACGACTCCAACATCGTGAACCTTCACAACTGGTCCATGGGAAGCTTTTCGGGCATAGGCAGGGGAGAAGCCCTCACAGCGGCAGCAGTAGTATTTCCTGCCTGTATTGCGTCATTTCTTCTGTCAAAGCCAATGAACGCCTATCAGCTGGGCGAGAGCTATGCGGTGAATTCTGGTGTAAGGATAAAGGCTTTCCGCGCCGCACTGATACTGCTTTCAAGTATTCTTTCAGCCTGTGTTACCGCCTTTGCGGGACCTGTCTCCTTTGTTGGAGTAGCAGTTCCCCACGTTATAAAAAGCATATTCGGTACAGCGAAGCCTGTGCGTATACTGCCTGCCTGTTTCCTGGGAGGTTCGGTGTTCTGTCTGTTCTGCGACCTTATAACACGGACACTTTTCGCTCCCACAGAGCTGAGTATCAGCACTGTTACCGCAGTTTTCGGCGCACCTGTTGTGGTGTATATGCTGCTTCACAGAGAGAGGGGGAGAGTTAATGGCTGACATGATACTCCGCACGGAAGAGCTTTCCGCAGGCTACGGGAAAAAGGTGATAGTGGGCGGACTCGCTATTGAAGCGCGGCGTGGAGAGATACTCACCCTCATTGGACCAAACGGCGTGGGAAAGTCCACGGTGCTGAAAACTCTCTGCCGTCAGCTTGATCCCCTTGGGGGAACAGTTTACATCGACGGAAAAAAACTCAGCGAACTCAGCGGCAACCAGCTTGCAAGGAAGGTCTCGGTTCTTCTTACGGGCAGGGTAAAGACCGAATATATGCGGTGCATAGATGTGGTTGAAATGGGACGCTATCCATATACAGGCAGACTCGGACTGCTTTCCTCTGAAGACCGCCAGCTTGTCACACAGGCTATGGAGCTTGTTGGAGTCTCAGAGCTTGCGGACCGTGATTTTGACAGGATAAGCGATGGTCAGCGCCAGAGAGTGCTTCTGGCGGGGGCTATCTGCCGCAGACCCGATGTGCTCATTCTTGACGAGCCCACCACATTCCTGGATATAAGGGCGAAGCTGGAGCTTATGGAACTGCTGAAAAGACTGGCTTCCGAGCAAAATATAGCCGTGATACTCTCCCTCCATGAGCTCGAGCTTGCGCAGCGTGTTTCCGACAGGATACTCTGCATCAGGGACTCGGCTCCCGACAGGACAGGAACCCCCGAGGAGATATTCTCCGGCGGCTATATCGGGAAGCTCTATGGCGTTCCCGAGGGCAGCTTCTGCGAGGCTTACGGCTCTCCCGAGCTTGCACCTGTTATCGGTGAGCCGGAGATATTCGTAATAGGCGGCGGCGGAAGCGGTATCGCTCTGTACCGGCGTCTCAGACGCAGAGGAGTCCCTTTCGCTGTGGGGGTCATACACGAAAATGACATTGAGTATCCCGTTGCAGCAGCTCTCGGGGCGGAGGTAGTGACAGAGAAAGCTTTTGAAGCTGTATCCGCGGAAAAACTTGCAGAAGCATCTGAGCTCATGAAAAAATGCGGCAGAGCGGTCTGCACTGTAAAGCGATTCGGTACCATGAACGATGGCTGCCGCAGCCTTGCCCGTGAGGCTGCATCACTGGGAATACTTGAAAACGAGGAGAATATATGAAAGAGGGCTCTGTACTTACTAAAAAAGCGGCAGTGATTCCACTTACAATGCTGTGCTGTCTGCTGTGGGGAAGCGCTTTTCCCTGTATAAAGCTTGGGTACGGCTATTCCGCCATCAGTTCTGACGATACGGCTTCCCAGATACTCTATGCAGGTCTGCGTTTCACACTGGCGGGAGTCCTTGCCATAGTGATAGGAAGCATAACAGCCCGAAAGCTTCTTATACCCACAAGGAAGTCGCTGCCGAAAGCGGCATTGCTGTCACTTTTTCAGACTATACTGCAATACACCTTCTTCTATATCGGACTTGCACGAAGCACAGGCATGAAGAGCTCTGTTATCACAGCTTCAAATGTGTTTCTGTCCATACTTGTGGCATCGCTGATATTCCGGACAGAGAAGCTGACCTTCAGAAAGGTGCTGGGCTGTATTGTCGGATTTTCGGGAGTAGTTCTCATAAATCTCAGTGGTATCGGCGGCGGATTCAGCTTTACAGGTGAGGGCTTCGTATTTCTGTCGGCTCTGTCTTACGCTTTTTCAGCGGCACTGATAAAGCGCTTTTCCTCCGAGGAGGATCCTGTAATGCTAAGCGGCTGGCAGTTCATCATAGGCGGCTCCTTCATGACTGCTCTGGGACTTGCTCTCAGCGGACGTATCGGCGAGATAAACTTCCGCGGCATGGCAATGCTTGTATATCTTGCCATAGTTTCTGCGGCAGCCTTCTCCATTTGGGGAACACTGCTGAAGCACAATCCCGTGTCCATGATCTCGGTATTCGGCTTTATGAATCCTGTTTTCGGCGTTATACTGTCATTTCTGCTGCTTTCCGAAAGAAGTGATGCGGGACCGCTCCGTGTTATAGCAGCCCTCGGACTTGTAGCTCTGGGCATAGTGACAGTGAATTTTGCACCCGTTCTGAAAAATAAAGAAAAAGTCTGAACTTTAAGACTAATTTAAGATTGCTTTAAGGATTAGGGATTATTATGATAGCGATATGAAACATGGGGGTAATGATATGAGGAAAATCCTGTCTGTATTAACACTGATCACCTCGGTATCCATGCTCTGTTCATGCGGAACAGATATAGCAATGCCCGAGGATGAAGACGGCTCTGTGATCTATGTTTCGCCTGCTGACCAGGCTGAAACTGAGTCTGCGTCAGAGGAAGAGGTCACAACTTCCGGAGCAAAGGCAGATGTAAAATTTTTCGTTAGCATCAATTAGAGAAAAGCAGCTCGCAGGAGCTGCTTTTTTTCGCGGCAGTTGCAATTTCTGTAAGTTTGTGGTATTATAGAGAATATAAAAACAAGGGAGCTGAAACAAAATGAACAGAATACTGCTTGTAGAAGATGATAAGGAAATAATAGCCAATCTCACCGAATTTCTCACAGGCGAGGGCTTTATCGTAAAAAATGCCAACGGACAGACAAAAGCTCTTGAAATGGTGGAAAACGACACCTTCGACCTTGTGCTCCTTGATGTGTCACTGGCAGAGGGAAACGGCTTTGCAGTCTGCTCAGCCATAAAGGCAAACACCTGCCTGCCGGTCATATTCCTCACAGCTTCGGGCGATGAATTCAGCACAGTTACGGGCTTTGATCTGGGAGCCGATGACTATATCGCCAAGCCATTCCGTCCCCGTGAACTGGTGTCACGTATCAAGAACGTGCTGAGACTTACTGGCAGTACGGGCTCGGTAACTCAGCTTGGCGACGTACTTGTAGATACTGTAAAGGGAACTGCCAGCAAGAACGGCAAGGATCTGTTCCTGTCGGCGCTGGAATACAGGCTTCTCCTTGTATTCATCAACAACAGGGGAGCAGTAATGACCAGGACCAAGCTTCTTGAGTCTATCTGGGACATCGCAGGTGAATTCGTCAACGATAACACCCTCACGGTTTACATAAAGCGTCTGCGTGAGAAGATCGAGAACGATCTCTCGGATCCTGCTATAATAAAGACCGTAAGAGGTCTGGGCTACAGGGTGGACTGATATGAAGTTTTTGCGAAATACCGAGATAAAGCGAACCGCAGCCGTAATGGCTGCCATAACAGCTGCCGCATTTATCGCCGCATTGTTCTATGACAGAAATCTGATCATACCTGTGATCCTATTCGGCAGTGCATTCATAGCCGTATATCTCGTTTCAGCCTTTCTGCGCTACAGGAGGATAACAAAGCTTTCAACCGATATAGACAGGATACTCCACGGCGAGGAAAACATCAGTATCGAGAATTATTCCGAGGGTGATATCGGAGTGCTCCAGAGCGAGGTCTACAAGATGACTATCCGTCTCCGCGAGCAGCAGTCGGGACTCATGCAGGACAAGGTCTATCTTGCCGACCTTCTTGCTGACATCTCCCACCAGATAAGGATCCCGCTCACCTCTATAAATATACTTGTATCCATGATCTCAGATCCGGAGATGTCTGAGGAGAAGCGTGAGCAGACCATTCACAAGCTCTACGGGCTTCTCTCGCGAATAGACTGGCTCATAACCGCACTGCTGAAAATGTCAAAGCTTGATGCTGGCACTATAAAATTCCACAAGGAAAAGGTGACCATGCGGGAGCTTCTTGACAAGGCGTGTATGCCTGTGCGTGTACCTATTGAGCTTCGCGGTCAGGAGCTCGGCGTTACAGCCGAAGGTGAGCTTGACTGTGACATTTCCTGGACCTGTGAGGCTATCGGTAATATAGTCAAGAACTGCATGGAGCACACTCCCGACGGCGGCACTATAACCGTAAGCGGAAACTGTAATCCCCTTTATTCCGAGATAATAATAACCGACAGCGGCAGCGGTATCTCAGACGATGACCTGCCTCACATCTTTGAGAGGTTCTATAAGGGCAGAGCCTCGGGCGACAAGGGCGGATTCGGAATTGGTCTGGCACTTGCGAGAATGATAGTTACAGAGCAGAACGGTACCATAAAAGCGGAAAATGCTCCCAGCGGCGGAGCCATGTTCACTATAAGGATTTATGAAAGCACAGTATAAGGCAGGTATTACCTGCCTTTTTCTTTGGTGACAGATTTGTTATTTTAAAGTCACCGCTGTGTCATATTGACGTGGTAAGATATACACATAAACTCAGAAAGGAAGTTACACTCATGGAAATATTAAGAGTCGAAAATCTTTGCAAGACATACGGCAGCGGTGAAAACCAGGTCCGCGCTCTTGACAATGTGAGCTTTTCAGTGAATAAAGGAGAATTTGTTGCGATAATCGGTCCTTCGGGTTCAGGCAAGTCCACACTGCTCCATATCCTCGGAGGAGTTGACAAGCCCACCTCCGGAAAGGTATTCATGGACGGCAGCGACGTCTATGCCCAGAACGATGAACAGCTTGCTATCTTCCGCCGCAGACAGGTGGGACTCATCTATCAGTTCTACAACCTTATCCCGGTGCTCAATGTCACCGAAAACATCACCCTTCCTGTACTCATGGACGGTCAGAAGGTAAATGAGGAGAGGCTGAACGAGCTTCTTGACATATTAAAGCTCAAGGGTCGCGAAGACCATCTTCCCAATCAGCTCTCGGGCGGTCAGCAGCAGAGAGTCTCCATAGGCAGAGCGCTGATGAACGCTCCTGCGGTAGTCCTCGCAGACGAGCCTACAGGAAATCTTGACAGCAAGAACAGCAAGGAGATTGTAGACCTGCTGAAGACATCAAACAAGAAGTATAACCAGACACTTATCATCATCACCCATGACGAGAACATCGCCCTTCAGGCTGACCGTATCCTTGCCATAGAGGACGGCAGGATAACACGCGACGAGGTGATCCGCAAATGAAGATCTTCAACAAGGTAACGCTCCAGTCTCTGAAGAAGAACAAAGCGCGTACTATCGTAACTATAATAGGTATCATGCTTTCCACGGCACTTATATGTGCTGTTACTACATCTTTTGCCTCTGCAAGGAACTTTGCTATCGGGTATTACGAATACACCGAAGGAAAGTGGCACGGACTTGAACAGTATACAGACAAGGCTACATACGACATAATAGAAGGCTCCGACAAGGTCAAGGACACAGGAGTCCTGAGCTATATCGGTTACGCTGAGATCGACAGCACTAACAGCTACAAGCCCTATCTCTACATCTCGGGTTATGAGGAAGACGAGACGGGAATAATCCCCATACACATGATCTCGGGACGTCTGCCCGAAAACAGCAGCGAGATACTCCTTCCCGAACATCTCAGCGCAAACGGTGAAGTGGAGCTCCATGAGGGCGACAAGCTCACTCTCGAAATAGGCGACAGAAAGCCTGCTCCCGAAAAGGTCAAGGGAATTGCGGATATTCCCGAATATGTTGATATTCCCGATGAGGCATTCGATGACTATATACTGAAACAGGATTCTCCGTTTTTAGGATTTGACGATGAGGATGGCGATGCTGTCTCAGCAGAAAAGCTTATTGTAAGAGAGACCAGAGAATATACTGTTGTTGGTTTTTATGAGCGTCCCGATTTTGAGGACATCTATTGTGCAGGCTATACCGCACTGACCGTTCCCGATGAGTACACCGATGATACTATGTTCACAGTATACTACCGCATGAACAACATGAATGATATCTATGACTTCATGAAGGAAAATGAACTTGAAGGATATACAAATACCGATCTTCTCATGTTCAGCGGTGTATCGAAGTACAAGACTTTTTACAGTGTGATATACGGACTTGCTGCCGTAGTTATCGGACTCATCATGTTCGGCTCCATAATGCTGATATACAATGCTTTTGCTATCTCTGTGGCTGACAGAACGAAGCAGTTCGGACTTCTCTCCTCCATAGGCGCTACCAAGAAGCAGCTCCGCAAGATGGTACGCTTTGAAGCGCTCACTCTCGGCGCTATCGGTATCCCTTTGGGTATAATTCTTGGAATAGTGGGTATGTGGGTTACTTTTCTTGCCATCGGAAAAAGATTCTCCGCATTTGTGGGAGATAAATATCCCGAGCCCATGCGTATCTGCGTATCGCCAATGGCTATCACTGCAGCCTGTGTTATCGCATTTGTGACAATAATGATCTCTGCATGGATTCCATCTATCAGAGCCACAAGGATAACAGCAGTAGAAGCTATCCGCCAAAGCAAGGACATAAAGCAGAAGAAGCACATAAAGACTCCCAAGATAATCCAAAAGCTTTTTGGCGTATCCGGCGTGCTTGCACACAAGTATTTCAAGAGAAGCAAGAAGAAGTACCGTGCGACCATTATCAGTCTTTTCCTGAGCATAGTGCTCTTTATTTCGGCATACTCCTTCACGGCATATCTTGTAGATGCAATAAAGGACGCAAATAATTCTTTCGGAATGGACTACATTCTCAATGTATATGAGCCCGAAGGCGTTGAGGACGCATCTGATGATCCTCTTGAGATACTCCACTGTATAAGAAACACCGAGCATATTACCGACTCAGCTTTCTATCTAAGAGATTATGGCTTCAGAGTGTATACTGATGAAAGTAATATACAAGAGGATTATATCAAAAAGAATGGTGGTATGTATGATGAGGACAATGAATACATTGATCATGACGGATTCAGATTAATGGATCAGCATTTTTATTATGTTGATGATGATACTTTCAGACAGCTTCTTAAAAACGAAGGTTTATCCGAAAGCGAGTTCATGAATAAAGATCATCCACTCGGAATACTTGTTGACAATACTCTGCTCTTCAACGAAAAGAGCGGCAGAATGGAGCGGACAAAGATATTCAATAAAGATGATTTCGACATAACGCTCCTGAAAAATAAAAAAATAGAAGGATATTATTATAATAGTGATTATATAGACAGCGCAATATATGTAAACATTGAGGATGAGCTTGACAAAATGTATGTCCCATATGATGAGTGCCTTGAAGATATTACAATGCATATAGGAAAGGTAACGGATAAGCGTCCTTATTTTGTAAGCTCATATGGAGTGTCTGTGATATTCCCATACAGTCTCAGAAAAGAGATCCTCGGAGATTATACTAATGAGATGTACTCGTATGAATATGCTATCAATGCCGACGATACCAAGGCAGGCTATGAGGCACTGAAAACTACACTCAAGGAAAACGGAATTCCCGACGGAGAGTTCTGGAACTATGCAGAGAGCATTGAGTCAGAACGCAGCATGATAGTCATCATAAAGGTGTTCGCATACGGATTTATCGTACTTATCTCACTTATCGCCGCAGCAAATGTATTCAATACCATAACCACCAATATCAACCTCCGCCGCAGAGAGTTCGCAATGCTGAAATCCGTGGGAATGACAGCAAAGGGTATGAGAAGAATGCTGAACTACGAGTGCCTGCTTTACGGAACAAAGGCACTTCTGTACGGACTTCCCGTATCAGTGGGCGTGACCTATCTCATCTATCTCTCTATCAATGAAGGTATAGACACATCCTTCTTTGTTCCGTGGGTAGCAGTTGCAGTTGCGGTACTCAGCGTATTCCTTGTGGTATTCTCCACAATGATGTTCTCCATGAGCAAGATAAAGAAAGATAACCCAATAGATGCACTTAAAAACGAAAACCTTTGATATAAACAAAAGCCGCAGATAAAACTGCGGCTTTTTCATGTTATTCGGTTTGTTCATTGCTGTCCAGTCTGTCCATGAGGAAGTCAAGCAATCCCTTGCCCTCATCCTTAGAATCAAGGTCAACATCTCTGGCATTGCTTTTCCAGTCTGAGCTGTCAGGGAGCAGGCTGTAAGCGAGGTTATGCTGATGCCACTCAAACGCCATATCCTCGGCAGTCCTGTAGCTCTGCATATCTGCGCTGTGTATAGGGTGAACAGCGATAAGCGCCTGACATATCATGAGTATGTCGCCCTCATCGACTATCTTGCAGGAGTCGGTAATATGCCAGTTTTCAGGCTCGCACAGGGCACAGAATTCCTCTCCGCCGTAGCTGAAAATGTAATTCACACCATCTCCGTCGGTATCGTGAAGACCAATATCCTCGGGAGAGCTGAGGAGAGAGGTATCATATGCAGCATAATCCGTTACGGTCTCGGTTGCATCGGTCGGAGCGGCTGTCGTTGGTACTGCTGTTGTCGTTTCGGCTTCGGTGGTCGGTACGGTCACAGCCTCTGTAGTCACAGCTGCGGTATTCTCGGTGAAGGTCACCTTGTTACAGCCTGACAAAACGCACATCACAGCGGCTGACAAAAGGACAAGCTGTCTTTTCATGAGTTACCCTCCATATCAGCTGCTTTTGCGGAAGTTCTTGTCAGTGATTATCCTTGCGAATATAAGTCCCAGAGGAAGGGCGGCAACGATAAGGACTGCCTTTGTGAGCCAGAGCCCTCCTGTTGCAATATCATTGAGAGCGATATAGTAAATTCCCTTGTACATGAACATTCCCGGCACCATAATAACGATAGAAGGAACTGTCAGGGTTATTCTCGGGTAGCCTATCCAGTGGTGTATAGCTGAAGCAAGGAGACCTGCCGTAAGTGCACCTATGAAAGCGGCAAGACCAACGTGTATCTCTGCCATGTCGATAAGCTCCAGACGGAGCGTATTGGCTATCATACCGATAAGACCTGCTGTTGCTGCCATTTTACGTGTGCTGTTGAACATAAGTGAGAAGCCGTAAACACCGCAGAAGCTTGTTATCATCGTTATTGCGAAGCGGAGCAGGGGATCAAGCTGATAGGATTCAAAGTCCTGTGGGTGAAAGTTGAATATCAGTGCAGTTACCCAGCCCGTCAGCGTAGCCACAAGGATTATGAGCAGGGCATATGTGACTCGTTCTATTCCGGAGCGGAGATCCAGCTTTGCCAGGTCCATACCTCCTGTTATCAGCGGAAATCCGGGGATAACGAACAGCATCGAGCAGATATATCCTGCCTGATGTATATCGGAGACATTCAGCATCAGCTCCGCCAGCTTGATGAACAGCACATAAGTACAGCAGGCAGAGGCAACTCCCACAGCCACATTGGCAAAGAGGGTTATCTGTTTTTCAAGCATTTTCTTGCGTACGAAGTTTCCGATGCCTGCACCGAAGAAGGCACATATCATCTCAACGATACCGCCGCCGAGAAGGAAGGTGAAGGCGCAGCAGGCGAGAGCAGAAGCCAGTCCCAGGTTCCATGCCTTGTGGTTGCCCTTCATATCCTGGAATTTATCCAGTATCATGTGGAATTGCTGAACGGAGTATTTACCTGCGCGCTCAGCGAAACCGTCGGCGAAGTTTTCAAGCTCGTTCAGCTTGTCGGTGTTGACGCCCGTATTGTTCAGTGAAATGGCGTTGGTGTAGGTCTCGCCGTTGCCGATACAGGTATATTCTATTGACAGCAGACCTATGTCCGCATTGCAGGTTATATCCAATGCTCGGGCAAGCTTGTTCATAGAAGCTCTTACACGCCAGGCGGCGGTGCCCACAGATAGCATCATCAGTCCTATTCTGCCCACAAGAGTCGCCTTTTCCTTGAGAGAGGCGTTTATAGCAGGCTCCATGCTTTCGCTGTCAACTATCTCATGCCAGTCTATTGACATATGCTGTTTTCTGAATTTACTCATAAAGCACTCCTTTTTAATTAGTTGGACCAATGTGTATTATACCACCTTTAGCGATGAAATGCAACACTGTCACATAAAAAAACGGAGCCCTGAAAGCTCCGTTTTTTGTTTAAATTATGTTGTTCTTTATGGCGAAGACTGCAAGCTGAGTACGGTCTTTAAGTCCAAGTTTTTCCAGAAGGCGTGAGATACCGTTCCTTACGGTACCTTCGGCAAGGAAAAGCTTGGAAGCTATCTCCTTATTGTCGGCACCGTCGCATATGAGCCTTAAAAAGTCTATCTCGCGGTCGGTAAGGTCAAAGTTTTTAGCATCCTGCTGAACATAAACATCTTTTTTTATGGAGCGGAAGATGTTGTCGCAGAATACGTTTATACCGCCTGCCACAGCCTTTATGGAGTTGATTATTTTATCGTTGTCCATTTCCTTGAGGATATAGCCGTCAGCGCCGCTGGCAATTGCTTTGTCAACGGTCTCCTTGTCATCAAAAGTAGTGAGCACCAGCACCTTTACATCGGGGAGGGTGTCCTTTATCTTTCTTGTGCCGTAGCCCCCGTCATAGTCGGGCATACGCATATCCATGAGGACCACATCGGGCTTTAGTCTTATGCTCATCTCATAGGCTTCCTTGCCGTTTGAAGCCTCTCCCACAACATTCAGCTCGCTGTCGCCTGCAAGCACAGCCTTCAGACCTGCGCGGAGTATCTGAACGTCATCGGCAAGTATAATATTGATCATTTCTGCACCTCTTTTATCGGAATTTTTATCATTGTATTGAAGCCTTCTCCCTTTACTGAGGAGAATCTGACGGTGCCGCCGAGAGCCTCTGTGCGTTCTCTTATGCCGCGGAGACCGTTGTGCTCGGATATTTTCTTACAGCCCTTTCCGTTGTCGAGAATATACATCTCAAGGCGGTCATCGAGAAATTTGAGGATAATATCTATACGGCTCGCCTCTGAGTATCTCAGGGCGTTGGTGACAGTTTCGCGGCAGTTGTCGTACATTTCCCTGATACAGAAGCTGTATCTTTCGTCCTCGTCGCCCTGTATGCAGAGCTCTGTTTCTACGCCGCGGACAGCGGTTATTACGGTCTGGACAGCCTTAGTGACCGATGTCATGAATTCGTCATCCCTGAGATTGTTTATGGTACAGCGGAGCTGGGTTACGCCGCTTCGTGAAAGGCCGTCTATCTCGGTTATATTGCCGAGCATGGAGGCGACATCAGGGGAGTCCTTTTCGGCTTCAAACCTGAGCATTTTTGCCAGGGAGCTTATCATTGTGAAGGTATGTCCTGCCGAGTCGTGCATTTCCTGAGCTATGCGGTTGCGCTCCTGTTCGAGACTGAGCTTCTTTTCCGCGGAAGCCAGTTCATGGTACTCTGTAACATTACTGACTGTGATGATGCTTGCGACTCTGTTGCCTCTCTGGTTTTCGCAGTAGGACTGTCTCAGGTTGTAGAACTGGTCACCGACTCTGATCTCAACTGAGGAAAAATCCTCTGGCACAGTCTGTCCTGAAGCAGCCGAGAGCGTGTTTATGAACTGCTGAGTATCAGTCACCCCCGAAAGGAAGGGGATCGACTCTGCATATTTGTTTTTATAGGAGACATTGTTGTTTATATCGAATATCATTACACCGTTGTTGATATTATTGATAGTGTCGCGGATAGCGATGTTATTGATATTGAGAAGCCCGTATCTTCCGAGAGCTATAATTATGAGCAGGCTTGAGAGACCGAAGAACAGGGGAGTAAGAGTAGCCTTTGACTTGAAAATGCCTGCAAGTGAAAGTGTATTGATACCCAGGGGGATAGCTGCCGACAGTATCAGCAGTATTGACTGCTTGGTGATCTGGTCAGAGCGTTTGGTGTGTTTAAGGCAGATAACAGTTATACCTGCGATTATACATATATAATATATGACCTGGAAAACGTAGAACATCGGACCGTATTCAACGTGGCCTGCTTCAAAGACAGAATAGTACAGATGGTGCCATGGATTAGTGAATGTCAGGATAATTGCTGATATAGTAATAATTGGGAGAAGACGGAGCGTTTTCTTCACTCTTGGTCCTGCATCGGAGTATTCCGCAGAGAGCATGAACCACAGAGGACCGAAGCAGCTTATACCCATATTGCCTATAGAGTAGCTTATCCAGTACTGCATTCTGGTGTATGAAAACAGAATGAGAAGTTCGGATATGAGCCACAGGACTATCGATACCTGACAGCTTATGAAAAGCCTTGTGAGAGTATTTTTATTTCCGCGTCTGATGACCCATGTCAGTGAACCTATCATGCCGCAGAGTCCGAGTGAGAGAAGTATAGCCGGAACAATAGTGTTTGCCATATAACACCTCCTTAAAAGAATTATAACATAAATATATGATAATAGCAAGTGCGCGGAGTTAAAGTTCCCGTTTGTGATACTTTGAGGTGCGCTGAGAAAAAACGCTCCGCAGGCTGCGGAGCGTTACAGGGATCACCAGGTCCAGCCGCTGAATCTCTTTGCGACGGACGAACGAAGGGTTTCATTGTTTTTCTTGCAGTATTCGTTGACTGCGGCAAGACCGATGAGTATCATGCCTGCAATGAAGAGGTATATCCACCAGTTGAGAGCCATGAGGTATTCTCTTGTAGCATATACGGTTATCGTCAGCAGACAAGCTGATGAAGTGATGAACCAGGTCTTTGATCTGGACATGATGGATATAATGAGTACAAATATCATTACAGCCATTACAAAAATAGTATTGGCTCCATTGTCAAAGTGTACAGCATCTAAGAGGAGAGCTGCGAATGAGAAGATGAATATGCCGTTTGATGAATACTTTGCGGCGTCGGTGTACTTGCGCCAGATAAAGCGGCAGGCAAGACCTGTGAGTGCAACTATGGCGATGGTTATCTTGCTTGAGATCTCAGCCGAATCAGGAATAAGGAAGGGGCGTGTGATAAGTGCGGCAGCGGTAAGTGCAGTTGTGACAGAAAGCAGAATAGATGAAACGTGATCCGGAGTTTTCTTCTTGATGAAGCGGGCTGAATATATTGCCATAGCCATAAGCATACAGAATGCGGAGTTTCTGCTGGGAACGTTCATCATTAAGATAGCCAGCCAGCCTGTGGAGAGCAGAGGATCAACGGCAGTTTTTTCTTCCGAGCTTACGAGTATCCCATTTGGATATACGAGCCTTGAGAGTCCCATATAAGTAAGGAATACGGCTGATAATACGATAAGCTTGATTATCTCGTCAGAAGAGTATTCTGAAACAGCCTTGTATGCGATGATAATAAGAGCTAATGCGGGCATAAGTGCTGTGAAGTTACAGCGCATCCTGTTGGATACAGCAAAGTGGATAAGACAAACTGCGGCAGGTAAAATATAGAGACTGTTGGTGCCCGAAGCAGCGATAAGTACCACACCTGCTGCAATAAGGTCAGTGTAGCGTGCAGCTTCGATCCCCTTGGTGTCCTTTCCGGTAACTTCCTTTAAAATGAAAGCCGAAGAAGTGAATATAAAAGCGAGGAAGCACCAGCATATTGTGTTGGCTGAGATGGATGACAGACCTGTTTCAGAGATGACAATGCGTGCAGCTGATCCGCAGGTCAGCAAGGGGAGAAATACAGCAGTGATACCTGTGGCTGTGCTTATTCCTTTGTTTCTGCTGAAAACATAAGCTCCGATCACAGCAGACATCAGCATCGCAATAAGCATTTCGGGAATGTATCCGTACTCCGTAACGTTTGCCAGACAAATAACAGAACCTGTCACGGCAGCGCCGAATGTGAAGCTCTCTGTGAAGATGTGCCTGAATTTAGGGACAAAACGGTGTATGATATAGAGGAGAAATGCAGCGCCGAAGAAACAGAGACAGCAGTATCTTCTGCCATATTCATTGTAAACATCCAGTGCGATCATAAGTGCCAGCAGGAGGCTTACAGCCGATTCACCGTAGATAAGTCCGTCGATTTTCTTATAAAAGCCATAGAATATGAGCTGAGCGATAATAACTGCAAAAATGATGTATCCCTGTGCTGTGGGATATGCGATAGTTGAGAGCGCATACATTGAAGGGATAGCTCCGTAGATAATAGCTGCGATGGTGCCGACGAGCCTGCATGAAAGAGCGTATTTGCTGCTGCGCGAACTATTGGAGCCGTAAATAACAGCAGTTACCAGAGCCTGAAGAATAATAAGAACAAGTGCAGTGCCTTCAATGGTGCTTCCTGCCTGGAAGGCGATAAAGAGCATCGTTAGAGCGGTGCATGAAAGAGCAGTGTAGAAGAGCGGGAGCTTTCTGAACAGTCCATTGCCGAGGAACATCATTGCAGCAGCCATAGCGGTAGAAACTGCCAGAAGAGCGAAGGTGCCGCCGCCGTGAAAGCTGAACCAGTCGCCCATGAGGCTGTAATAGCCTGCTGTAAGAAGAGCCGTAGACATAAAGCCGGTTCCGAGAATATAGAATGATACCGCAGTTCCTGAGAGATTGAGAAATTTTTTGATTACAGCGCTAAGGATAAATGTTACTGCGGCAGCCGCAGCGATAATGGCGACTCTGCCCGAATGTGAGGTATGCACCCACTGTGCAACACCGAAGGCAAGACCAGAGAGGACAACGAATAAAGTACCGATAAGGAACAGAACATTTGACACTGTCATATCGTGTTTCTTTCTGGGGACCTGAGGAGCATACTGCGGAGCAGGCTGAGGCAGAGGTGATGCCTGCGCTTTTAGCTGAGGATAGGGTCTGGTGTACATAGGCGGGATATTCACAGGACTCATAGGGGGAGCAGCAGCTCCCGATGAAGAATTCCTGCCTGTTCCTCTGACGATAGCGATTATGATAAACGGCAGAGCAAAGGGGATTATTATAAACAGAGCGATAATAATATATATTTTCAACATATCCATCATCCTTTCTTTAGCTTGATGTGGTTTACTGTGATTATATAATAACATTTCCGCAGCATTTTGGTAAGGTGTTATTCGTCATTTTCTGAATGACAAATGTCACTGATTTGGTCTGCCATAAAGTTCCATGGCTGTTCATATTGAAAAAAACAGCCGCAGATGATATAATATGACACAAGGAGATGATTTTTATGGACTTTATCAGACTATCGGCAGAGAGATACTCTGTCAGGAACTTTGAGGCCAGACCCGTAACTGATGAACATATGAAGATATTGCTGAGAGCTGCGGTTCTTGCGCCTACGGGCTGCAATTATCAGCCACAGCGAATATATGTAGTACAAAGTGAGGAAAAGCTCAAAAAGCTGGGAGAGATCAGCAGATGTATATTCGGTGCGAAAACAGTGCTCGTCTTTACCTATGATAAGACCGAGGACTGGAAAAATCCCCTTGAAGAGGGCGTCCACACGGGCGAACAGGACGTGAGTATTGCAGCATCTCACGTTATGCTGCAAGCCTGGGAGCTTGGCATAGGCACCTGCTGGGTGAATTATTTCAGCAATACAAGGCTGGAGAAGGAACTGGGGCTGCCGGAAAATGAGCGTTCAGTGCTGATAATGCCTATGGGCTATCCTTCAAAGGAGGCAAAGCCGCTTCCTATGCACAGTGAATACAAGAGTGTTGAAGAGATCGTTAGATTCATATGAACCTTAAAACTGACAGCACAAAAAAGATATTCAAATATATTTTTATTGTATATACGAATAGTATATAATACATGGCTTTTTACTTGTGATAAAATTGTGAAAAGACAAAAACGTTAGACTGAAACTGATTAATTAAGCTTTCATTGGCTATTATGACGAAATTCGACAATGATTTTTATGGAATTCTTTTTTGTATTGCTTTTTTATGCAACAAAAAGTATAATAAAACTATATAAGCGTAGATGGGGATTTATATATTTATAAAAAGATTGGTTTACTGTATTAAACATTTTGTTTTATTTATATAATCAAATATGATCTTGTACAGTGAACGGTCACTGCTTTTACTGTGACCAATTGGAGGGAATACGTTATGAAAGATTTGTTCAGAAGCTTCAAATGTCGTAAGGTCGTTCTTGCAGTCGCTGATGTATTTATCGTATGTATTGCAGCATTGATCGCCAATTTCATTCTTTCTTTCTGGGGTAAGGATATTGATGAATCCAGGCTTATTATTTCCGGTGCAGTCAGTGCCATATGCTGCACAGGCGGATTGCTTATCACCGGCGCCTACAGCAGGATGTGGCGTTACTTCAACAGCAGGGATTATCTCACCTGTATTTACGGATCGGTAGTAGGTATAGTCGTTTCGGCGTCTATAGTTTACATAATAGATAATACCTTCTATCCTCTTTACTCATTTGTTCATCTCGCTGTTATAACTGTTGGAGTGTGCCTTTTCAGATACCTGTTCAAGAGCGCTTTCATAACCCTTGTGAAGCCCAAGGCTGTAAACGGCAAGCGTACAATGATCATCGGCGGCGGACAGGCTTGCAGGACTATCCTCAAGGAGATACATAATGCGCAGAATTCTCCCTATTCCGAGGACAAGCAGGTGACTATATTCGATCCTGTGTGTATAATCGACGACAACAGGGATAAGGTCGGCACCGATATAGACGGCGTGGAGATAGTCGGCACTACCAACGAGATACACAGATTTGTGCGGGAGCGCAGGATAGAGCAGATACTCTTTGCGATCCCCTCATGTCTTGATGACGAGAGAAAGCGTATTCTTGACATCTGTTCGGACACCAAGGTGCCCGTAAAGGTGGTGCCTTTTATAGGAAATCTTGTTTTTGACGATAAGAACAAGACCATTATCCACCAGATACGCGATATCAGGGTGGAGGACCTTCTCGGACGCGAGCCCATTACCTTCGATAATGCTGATATAAGGAACTTTATCAGCGGCAAGGTCTGCATGGTCACAGGCGGCGGCGGAAGCATCGGTTCGGAGCTTGTCCGCCAGATCGCAAAGTATGATCCCGAGAGGATAATCATAGTTGATATTTACGAGAATAATGCTTACGAGATCGAGCAGGAGCTGAAAATGGAGTACGGCGATGAGCTCAAGCTTGTGACCCTGATCGCTTCCGTAAGGGACTATTTCCGTATGAATCAGATATTTGACACCTACAAGCCTGATGTTGTCTTCCATGCAGCTGCCCATAAGCACGTTCCCCTGATGGAGGTATCGCCTATGGAAGCCATAAAGAACAACATCATAGGCACCTTCAATGTAGCTACTCTTGCACAGTATCATGACGTAGGAAAGTTCGTTATGATCTCAACTGATAAGGCTGTAAATCCCACCAATGTCATGGGAGCTTCAAAGCGCTGCTGCGAGATGATAGTCCAGTACCTCGCTCAGCAGCATGAGGGCAGAACAGAGTTTGTTACCACCAGATTCGGCAATGTTCTCGGTTCAAATGGTTCTGTTATCCCGCTGTTCAAGAAGCAGATCGAGCAGGGAAGACCTGTTACCGTTACACATCCCGATATAATCAGGTACTTCATGACCATACCTGAGGCTGCGAACCTCGTTATGGAGGCTGCTGCTATCGCAAAGGGCGGAGAGATATTCGTTCTTGATATGGGCAAGCCTGTAAAGATAGTCACTCTTGCTGAAAACCTTATCCGTATGTACGGCAAGGAGCCCTACAAGGATGTTGAGATAAGATTTACAGGACTTCGTCCCGGCGAGAAGATAAAGGAGGAGCTCCTTATGAACGAGGAGGGACTCCAGAAGACTTCCAACAAGCTCATATTCATAGGCAAGCAGATAGAGATAGACGAGGCTACCTTTGCCTTCCGCCTTGATCTTCTGAGGAATGCCGCTCTCAGAAACAACGAGAAGATCGCTGTGGATGCGCTTCATAAAATGGTCCCGACCTTTACAACTCCCGAGAAGTTCAACAGCAAGGAACTGAAGAAGGAAACCATGGAGACAGAGGTCGAGTCCGCATAATTCGTCCGATAAAATTCCTTTCAGGGGATCAGGATATACTGCCGTTCTTAACAGGAACGGCAGTAATTTTTTGCCATAACAGAGCCTTATATTGTCAAAATATACCGTTTTTGTGTAAGAGGTATATTTATTTTGTACTAACAATAAAAAGTATGCAGCATACGGGCTGCTGATATTGACAAATCCACGCAATAGTGGTATAATTTCTAAATATAATGGAGTATTGTATATAGAGTGAGAATGCTCTGAGGAGGAAAGTATATGTCAGTTAATATTCCCGAGATATTTGCCTGTAACGTGTTCAATGAGGAGGTCATGAAGACCCGTCTCCCCAAAAACGTCTATAAAGCCCTCAAGAGGACTATGCAGAACAACGAGCCTCTTGCTGATATGGCTACAGCCGATGTTGTTGCCAATACTATCAAGGAATGGGCGATAGAGAGAGGCGCTACCCATTACACACACTGGTTCCAGCCTATGACAGGCTCTACAGCCGAGAAGCATGACTGCTTCATCAATCCCGCCCCCAACGGCATGGCTATCATGGAGTTTTCGGGCAAGGCTCTTGTAAAGGGCGAGCCTGACGCATCTTCCTTCCCGTCAGGCGGTCTCAGAAGGACCAGCACTGCAAGAGGATATACTGCATGGGATCCTACCTCATACTGCTTCGTAAAGGAAGGCAGTCTCTATATCCCCACAGTTTTCGTTTCATATACAGGAGAAGTTCTCGACAAGAAAACGCCTCTCCTCCGCTCAATGCAGGCACTGAGCAAGACTGCTGTCCGTTTCCTGAAGCTTTTCGGAAACGACAGAGTTACAAGAGTTACTTCCACAGTCGGTGCCGAGCAGGAATATTTCCTTATCGACAAGAAAATGTATGATCAGCGCGAGGATATTATCCTCACGGGCAGAACACTTTTCGGTGCGAAGCCTCCCAAGGGACAGGATCTTGACGACCAGTACTTCGCAAATCTCCGTCCGAGGATAGCTGCTTATATGGCAGACCTTGACGAGGAGCTCTGGAAGCTGGGCATATATTCAAAGACCAAGCATAACGAGGTGGCTCCCGCACAGCACGAAATGGCTCCCATATTCACTACTTCAAATCTGGGTACAGACCAGAATGAGCTGGCTATGGAGGTCATGGAGAAGGTAGCCCTCAAGCACGGACTTGTTTGTCTCCTCCACGAGAAGCCCTTTGAGGGCGTAAACGGCTCAGGAAAGCACAATAACTGGTCCATGTCCACAAATGACGGTCAGAACCTTCTTGACCCCGGCGATACACCTATGGACAATCTCCAGTTCCTTACCATACTCTGTGCACTTATCAAGGGCGTTGACGAGTATGCAGATCTTATGAGACTTTCTGCGGCTTCCGCAGGCAACGACCACCGACTCGGCGCTGACGAGGCACCTCCTGCTATCGTTTCCATGTTCCTGGGCGAAGAGCTTGAGGCTGTATTACAGGCTATCGAGGACGATTCTGTATACAAGACAGAGGCAAGAGCCTTCAAGATAGGTGTTGATGCGCTTCCTTCCTTCCCCAAGGACTCCACTGACAGAAACAGAACATCACCCTTTGCCTTCACAGGTAACCGTTTTGAGTTCAGAATGGTCGGTTCTTCCGATAATATCGCTTGTCCCAACGTGCTTCTCAACACTATCGTCTGTGAGGAGCTGAGCCAGTTCACCGAGATACTGGAACCCTTCAAGGGCAAGGACAACTTTGACGCCGAGGTAAGAAAGCTCCTCAAGAGCGTTATAAAGGAGCACAGAAGGATAATCTTCAACGGCGACGGCTATTCACCCGAGTGGGTAAAGGAAGCCGAGAGAAGAGGACTTCCAAACTATGTCTCCACAGTTGACTGTATGCCTCATTACACTGACGAGAAGAATGTTCGTATCTTCCGCAAGTTTGAGATCTACAACCTCAACGAGGTAACAGCGAGAAAAGAGATCCATCTTGAGAAGTACTCCAAGACAGTCCGCATCGAAGCACGTACAATGGTCGAAATGGCAAGAAAACAGCTTCTTCCCGCTACAATGGAACACGTTAAGTCACTCTGTGATGCTATTGCAACAAAGAAGCAGATCGGCTTTACCTGCAACACTGACGAGAAGATCGCCAAGAAGCTCAACGATCTTGCTGATCGCTTCTATGATTCTATCGAGAGACTTGAGCAGCGCGTGAACGAGGCAAACGCTGTTGAGGGTATCCAGAAGCAGGCTGAGTTCTTCCACGATGTAGTTCTGGCTGAAATGGATATAATGAGAAGCATAGCTGATGAGATAGAGCTGAATATGCCTTCCGCAAAGTGGCCTATCCCTTGCTATTCCGAGATAATCTACAATGTATAATAAGAAAGCCGCCCATCAGGGGCGGCTCTTTTGTTATCTTTTCTTCTTTTTCTTGTTGCTTCCCGTTTTTTTCTTGTTTGAGGAAATGTGAGGCTTTGATGTGGTATTCTTTACAGGTTCTGCCTTTTTAACAGCCTTGGCAGCAGCTTTTACAGGAACTGCCACGGGCTCTGGCTCCTGAGAGCCTGCCTTCTTAATTACAAGAAGTATGCCCAGCATGATCACTACTGACAGACCTGTTACGATAACGTTGAGGAATGCGTTAGACATCTCGAAGAAGTGCTGGACGATACCGGCGATAAGATAGCCTATTGCACAGACACCTGCAACAGTGAATGCGTAGGGGAGCTGCGTTGATACATGGTTTACGTGATCGCACTGGGCACCCGTTGAAGCCATGATTGTTGTATCGGAGATAGGCGAGCAGTGGTCTCCGCAGACAGCTCCTGCCAGACAGGCGGAAATGCAGATTATTACCATTGAAGGTATCTCTCCCGATGAGCCGACATCGGCAAGCTGCTTGCTGAATACACTGGTTACGATAGGGATAAGGATACCGAAGGTTCCCCATGAGGTACCTGTTGCGAAGGAAAGTCCGATCGCTACTGCGAAAAGAAGCACAGGAAGCAGAAGCTTTACAGCTGTTGCACTCTCGACAATTCCTGAAACAAAGGGACCTGCCTCCAGGAGACTTGTCATGGTTTTCAGTGTCCATGCGAAGGTTAGGATAAGTATAGCGGGTACCATCTGCTTGAAACCGGCGGGGATAGAGTCCATACACTCGTTAAAGGTGAGCACTCTGCGGCAGAGATAGTACAGTATTATGATAATGAGCGCTCCCAGAGAGCCTACGGACAGACCGAATGAAGCATCGCAGTCGGCGAATGAGTCAATGAAGCTTGCTCCGCTGAAAAATCCTCCTGTGTATATCATTCCGATAACGCAGAGAACTATGAGGATAATAACGGGAAGCAGAAGGTCGATGACCTTGCCCTTGGAGTGTGAGGGCTTTGCGTCTTCGGCATAAACTGTGCTGCGTGTGGTGAACAGATCGCCGTTCCTGGCATTGTTCTCGTGAACTCTCATAGGACCGTAGTCTGTATTGCTCAGCGCTATGAAAACTACCATAATAAGGGTGAGTATAGCGTAGAGATTGTAGGGGATAGTCCTGATAAAAAGCTGAATACCGTTTACTCCGTCCACAGTACCGCTGACAGCAGCTGCCCATGAGGATATGGGAGCTATGATACAGACAGGAGCGGCTGTTGCGTCGATTAGGTAGGCGAGCTTTGAACGCGAGATATTGTGCTTGTCCGTTACAGGGCGCATAACAGAGCCTACTGTGAGACAGTTAAAGTAGTCGTCCACGAATATGAGTACGCCCAGCAGGAATGTTGCCAGACTTGCTCCTGCACGGGTCTTGATATGTGCGGCAGCCCATTCGCCGTAGGCGCGGCTTCCTCCTGCTTTGTTCATGAGAACAACGATAATTCCCAGAACTACCAGGAACACAAGGATCCCCACGTTATAGGAGTCAGCCACGTTTGCGATGAGACCGTCCTGGACAACAGTCCTGAACATTCCCGAGAAACCGCCTGAGGTTGCGACAGAGTAGAGGACTCCGCCTGTGAGTACACCGATGAACAGCGAGGAGTAGACCTCTTTTGTGATAAGTGCCAGACCGATAGCCACAATGGGCGGCAGCAGCGACCACAGTGAGCCGACAGCCTCTGACACAGGCGCCTGGATCATGCAGCAGATAATGAAGGCTGCAACGATAAGGGCAAAGATGATTTTGCTAAGATACTTCTTTTTCATACGCATCTTCTCCATTTGTTTGTTTTGATTTTGTCTTTATATTGAGCTGTGCGAGAATGACCGCAGCGAACACCAGAGCACAGCCAATGAACTCTTTTGTACTGAGCTTTTCCGAGAGTATGAGCCAGCCTGAAAGGGCGGCAAATACGGATTCAAGGCTCATTATAAGGGTAGCCGTTGACGGGGGAGTATACCTCTGACCGATCATCTGGAGAGTATAAGCGACTCCGCATGACATTATGCCCGTGTAGAGGATAGTGGTTTTTGCGGCAAAAATACCGCTGAGCGAGGGCTTCTCAAAGATAAACATACAAACAGCCATCAGAAGCCCTGCTGTAAAGAATTGTATACAGGACATCAGCATACTGTCGGCGTTTTCATCGTTGAACCTGTCTATCACCATGATGTGCATAGCATAGAACAGAGCACAGACCAGAACCAGAAGGTCTCCCTTTGAGATGCTTATGCCGTCCCTTATGCACAGGAGATAGAAGCCCAGAATGGCAATAGCGGCGCATAACCAGGTCTTGGGAGTCGTTTTCCTTCCGAAGAAAATGCCCAAAAGCGGAACTATTACCACGTATAGAGCGGTTATAAAGCCTGCCTTGCCTGCGGTAGTCAGCTTTATTCCCGATTGCTGGAATGAGCTGGCGACGAATAGCAGTATACCGCAGCAGATACCGCCTGTTATTGTAGTTTTCAGAGGAGCCTTTTTCTGTTCGTCGTTATATTTTTGCAGAGGCGTGCAGCGGAAAAGCGCTATGACGGGTATGAGTACAAATCCGCCGATAAGAGTGCGGACAGCATTGTATGTGAAGGGATCAACATAATTCATGCCTTCGCTCTGAGCCACAAAGGCTGTGCCCCAGATGACGGCAGTGATCAGCAGCAGAATACTGCCGCGGAGTTTTTTCAGCATCAAAGAATCACCATTTAATTCCCATATGATACATGGGACAAGATATAAAAATATTATAACACAAACGGGGAGAAGGTTCAACAGATTTTGCTGTCGGACGCCATAATTCCGCATTATATCCAAAGAATCGGTGCTCCGATTATGCTTTTCGACAACAGAAAAGGCTCACCCGAGGGTGAGCCTGTGGAAGTTATGAAAAATTATTGGTGCCCTTTATACTCAGTCCTTTGTCGAAGTCATCAAGGAAATGGTGGTACTCACTGCCCAGGTGATAGGAGATAAGGGTCTGGAGATTTACATTTTCCACGCTTCTGAAAATATTCATGTCAACGGCAGGATTGGTCTCGCGGAGCTGACAGAGAAGCTGTTTTATCTCAGCGCGTTTGGAGCTGCCTTCACTTCTGGTTATGCGGCAGGCGCACTGTATGAAGCTTAGTCCGTTGTACGCGCTCCAGCGGATAATATCGTTCTCGCGGACAAGGTAAAGAGGGCGTATCAGCTGAATACCCTCATAGTTTTCGCTGTGCAGCTTCGGCATCATGGTCTGGACCTGTGACCCGTAAAGCATACCCATGAGGATAGTCTCGATAACGTCGTCAAAGTGGTGACCAAGGGCTATCTTGTTACAGCCCAGCTCCTGAGCTGTTTTATAGAGCCAGCCTCTGCGAAGCCTTGCGCATAAGAAGCAGGGGTGCTTTTCAGCCTTTGCGGTGGACTCGAATATCCGTGTCTCCATAAGCTTCACGGGAAGCCCGAGAGTCTCCGCGTTGGCAAGTATCTTTTCGCGGTTTTCGGGAGCATATCCCGGATCCATGACTATGTATTCGCTTTTAAAATCGATATTGCCGTATTTTTGGAGCCGCTGTATGCACTTTGCCATGAGCATTGAATCCTTGCCGCCAGATATACAGACCGCTATCTTGTCTCCGTTTTCAATAAGGCGGTATTCTTCGATACCTTTGCGGAACTTTGACCATATACTTTTGCTGAACTCTCCCGTCAGAGAGCTGTCGATGCTGCTGTTCATAGGGAACACTCCTTTACTTATATATAATATACAGCGAAAAACAGAGAATGTCAAGAAGTCGGCATAGGGGGTAAAGACAACAATCATATAATACATATTGACTATATATGAAAAATGCGGTATAATAATAAAGTGATAATTGCGAAAAAACTGCATAATTATATAAGAGGTGATTGACAATGCATAAGCTTGAAAATGATATAAACGACCTTACCAAAAGTATTCTTGCCGACTATGAGGGCGACAGGACTATAGATGAGGTAAAAGCCTACGATCATCCCGAAAATGATGTCATCGTAAATATTATTGAGTCTCTGAGGCGCATAATCTTCCCGGGATATTTCCGCAACAAGAGCTACAGGGTCTATACAGTCAGGAACAATGTCTCCATGATACTTGAGGACGTTATCTTCAAGCTTATCAAGCAGATCTCCATTGTGCTTAGGTATGATGATAAGTACGTTATGCTTGGGGACGAGGAGATAACCGACAACGCCGAGAGGATAACATTTGAGTTCCTTAATAAGCTGCCTAAGATAAGGGAGCTTATCGAGACCGATGTTCAGGCGGCCTATGACGGCGACCCTGCCGCTTATAATAAGGACGAGATAATCTACTCCTATCCTGGACTCTATGCGATACTGGTAAACCGTCTCGCCCACGAGCTTTTTCTTCTGGGAGTTCCGCTTATCCCCCGTGTCATGACTGAGCACGCTCACAGCAAGACCGGAATCGACATTCACCCCGGCGCTACTATCGGCAGGTACTTTTTTATCGACCACGGTACAGGCATCGTTATAGGCGAGACCACTGAGATAGGGGACAATGTCAAGGTATATCAGGGCGTTACACTTGGAGTGCTCTCCACAAGGGGAGGTCAGTCTCTCAGGAACAAGAAGCGCCATCCTACCATCGAGGATAACGTAACTATCTATTCGGGAGCTTCTATCCTCGGCGGTGAGACTGTTGTGGGCAAGGACGCCGTTATCGGCGGTAACGCATTTATAACCCGTTCTGTACCCGCAGGTGCAAAGGTCAGCATCAAAAATCAGGAGCTGAGATATAATTTTGATTCTCCTGTAGAGCAGGTCAAGAAGGCTGATCTTGATCCGGAGGAGAGCTGGTTCTATATTATCTGATGAAAAAGCTGCGGTATATAGCCATATATCGCAGCTTAAAAAATTTTTTGAAGTTTTTTTAAAAAAAGGGTTGACAAATCAGAAATACCGTGGTATAATATTAAAGTCGTCGGAACTGATAACCGATGAACGGAAGAAAAAGTGGGGGTTTAGCTCAGCTGGGAGAGCATCTGCCTTACAAGCAGAGGGTCACAGGTTCGAGCCCTGTAGTCCCCACCAATTCTTTGGCCTCGTAGTTCAGTTGGTTAGAACGCCTGCCTGTCACGCAGGAGGTCGACAGTTCGAATCTGTTCGGGGTCGCCATTATGCGGATTTAGCTCATCTGGTAGAGCGCCACCTTGCCAAGGTGGAGGTAGCGAGTTCGAGCCTCGTAATCCGCTCCAAAGACGGCGCTATAGCCAAGTGGTAAGGCGTGGGTCTGCAACACCCTGATCCCCAGTTCAAATCTGGGTGGCGCCTCCAGAAGCACTTGCGATCGCAGGTGCTTTTTTTAGTTTACAAGCGTTCCTCGTATGACGGGGGACGCCTTTTTTTATGACATCATTGTGAATATGACTTTAATAATAAATTTCAATTTTGTTTAAATCGCAAATTGAAATTTCTATGAATTTGTGATAAAATTATAAAAATAAAATATTTAGGGGGAATTGGCATGGATAAGATCAGATTCAGGCGTTTTCTAAGTGTGTTTACTTCACTGTGTATTGTGGGAGCAGTACCGATAGTTACACATAGGAACAAGCCTGATAAAAGCGGCATTCAGGCAGTGACCGACGATAACAGGGCTCAGCTCCTGGGTATCGACAACGAAAATGAGTATTTCCTCGGCGCGGCATCGCAATTCTCGGTTTTCCTGCATGATGACTTTGCGGCACACGGATCAGACTGCGAGGGAAGACTTGCGGCAGGCGGAAATGCAAACCTTGGAGATCCGGTTTCCTATTCAGTCGGCGCAAAGCTTGAGGAGGGGACAAAGGCTGCCCAGATAGTAGTCGGCGGCGATACTCTTAAGAATTTCCAGCCTGACGAAAAGCATTTCGTTGTTGGTTCAGAGGGGACCATCAGCGACGAGATCAGGCATTTTGCTGACGAAGGTCAGTGCGAGATATATGTGGGACAGCTTATTGACTTTGACAAGGAGTTTGAACTGCTCCGCGAAAGAAGCAAATACCTCTCGGAGCTTGAGCCCAATGCTAACCTGGGAGTTGCCCAGTATTACGATAAGGGCTGGACGATAACAGGTAACGATGAAAACCTGAATATCGTAAATCTTGACGAGAAGCAGGCAAAGACATTCAATGAAGGCTATATCCAGCTGGACGTTTATATCCCCGAGGGTTCATATCTGGTTATCAATGTCCCCGGAGACGATGTACAGCTTCCTCTGACGAACCTGAGACTTTATAATGACAAGGGCGAATTTCTCCGCGATTCAGGCGAGAATATGCCTGTGCTCTATAATCTGAAGGACGCTACTAAGTTCAAGTATACCGGTTCAATACAGGGCTCAACACTGGCTCCCGACGCGGACGGAAGCGGCGACGAGGGCGGACACGTAGCAGGCGCGACCATAGCCAAGTCCTTTGACGGCGGAATACAGTTTGGTTACTCGGCGTTCAATCCTAAGATGCTGAGCAGCGCAGAGATTACAGAGACCACAACTACAACGACAACACCTACTACTACAACAACAACAACCACAACCACGTCGACTACTACAACGACAACAACTACAACCACTACGTCGACAACAACTACTACAACTACCACGACATCTACTACTTCTACGACCACTGGACCATAGTCAATAAAGTGGACAAGTAAAAGAAGCAAAATTCACAAAAAATTCACTTCAGCAAGGTCTGGGGAAAGACCATTATTGTGAGAATGAGGTCTGAAAGAATTATAGAAACCATGGA